>OCPS01000442.1_pt1 | contig 46292 bp, 46 predicted proteins | sample 1538651 | NCBI WGS metagenome assembly OCPS01 (sample SAMN04571715, study PRJEB22368) | human gut metagenome | biome: human gut; material: stool | host: Homo sapiens | place: Luxembourg | collected 2012-09-21 | reverse complement strand
TCATTAATATACCACAGCATTTTTTCATGTGAGGAAGACTTTTGCATAATTACAATAATTGAGCTCCAAGGTATTTGGGGCACAGGTTGTGCCCCGATTTCTTGGACAGAAAATTCATTCGCAAATTGAGCCATTCTTTTAAGCTGATCATAAGAATAACCTTTCCCATATTCCTTTAAATTATTAGCTAGATTCTTTATATATTTACTACCCCAAATTTTCCTTTTATTAATAATCGTACCAATCTCATAATAAGTCATAATCATCGCACTATTTACTATAACCATAGCTTTATTTTGATTGGTTCTGATAGCCTCCTTGATTTCTTGTAAATCCTTAAAATAGTCTTTCTCAATTACTTCGTTATTTTTTTCTTTAATCATATGTAATCCTCCAATTTTTCACAAAAAAATAAGACCTTTTCGCAATTAAGCGAAAAGGCCTTTAATTAAAATGTTAAGTTTAAGTAATGATTTTTGTTTTATTCTCATATCAGTACCAACTTTCTATATGTCTAGTATATAACATGTTTTATAAAAAATAAAGGGAAATTAAATTGTAAACGATGAGTTTACAAAATGACAAAAAGTGTACACTCAGAATATAAAAGGTTGAATGATAATTCAAATAATGATAAAATTTAGTCAACAATGTAATGTTGATTATACATTTTTGGTAATATATGTTATATTACTAAAACCCTTAAACATTTTCTCACAAATGATTGCCATTTCACTTGGAGATTCCTTAGGGTCATTAAGCCATGTATAAATTAACACACCTATGGCTGCTTCAAATGCTTTTTGCTCATAGACATTGTTAGAATCATTTTCTCCATTAGGAGTCAAATTTAATAAATATCTTGGAATTACAGTTGAAATGGAACTGAAAAAACGAGCATTTTTTTTAACTTCTGTAAAGAAGGTTAAAAACCAATGATAGCTTGTTGGATTTTCATAAATATGTATTCTTTTATTAATTGACTTTAAAAAGGTTGTAATAATATCATTTAGTACCTCCTCTTTTGAGGTGTAATTATTATAAAATGCAGTTCTTGAAATTCCCGCTTTTTTGACAATTTCAGTTATTCTAACTTCTTCAATAGCTTTTTTAGAAAGTAAAACTAAAAGAGCCTCTTGAATAGATTCTTTAGTTAATTTATTAGATATTTGATTAGCTTTGATTAAACCATTAATATTGTTCATAGCTAAACCTCCTAGTTGTATTTATTATAACATAAAAAGTAGAAAATGAATTAAACAGATAATTATTAATGAAATTCATTAAAATTATATTAAGATTAAAAAAATAAAGGAGAATCATATTATGACAGAACAAGAAATCAAAGGAAAACTAAAGGAATTTTTCACAAATAATTTAGGAGTAGATGCTTCAGAACTTGAAGATGACACTATGTTATTCGGTGACGGAATTGGTCTAGATTCAATTGATTCAATCGAATTAATTACTTATATCGATGAAACATTTGGCGTTTCTATGTCAGGTGTAGCTAAGGAAAATTTCCAAAATATTAATACTTTAGCTGCTTATATCGTATCACACAATTAATTCAAGCAGATGGTTGCATATTATTTGCAACCATTTTTTAAATATAAATCGAAAGGAAAAAATAATATGACAGAAAATAAAAATAGATGCGTTGTTACTGGTTTAGGTATGATCAGTGCAATTGGTAATAATGTAGAGGAATGCTTTACAAATGCGATTAATTCTGTATCTGGAATTAAGGAAACTAAGTCTGTAGATACTACAGATTGCTATGCTAAGCTAGCTGCTGAGGTTTCAACTGATCTTAGTGATATTGAATCTAAGGGAGATAATCTTGACCGTGTATCTAAGCTTTGTATTAAGGCTGCACGTGAGGCTGTAGCTGATGCTAAGCTTGCTGATTTTCAAGGTTCTTCAAGAGTAAGTGTTATCATTGGTTCATGTGTTGGTGGTGTTGTTTCAATTGAACACTACTACAAGAATGGTCGTGATGCTTCTGATGTTACAAAGATGCCAATTTCAGCTATTGCATCTCAGGTTGCTGGCGATTTAAATGCTGGTGGTACTGTAACTAATATTGCTAATGCATGTGCTGCAGGAACTATTTCAATTGCTTACGCATGTGATTTAATTCGTGCTGGTAAGGCTGATGTTGTTGTTGCCGGTGGAGCTGATGCCTTTGCATCTGTTCCTTATGCAGGATTCCTTGCTCTACATGCTCTAGATTCTAATCCTTGCTCATCATTCAATCACTGTACAGGTATCACTTTAGGTGAGGGCTCAGGTATTGTTATTGTTGAGTCTTATGAGCACGCTAAGGCTCGTGGTGCTCATATGTATTGTGAGGTTTTAGGCTCTGGTGTTTCTTCAGATGCTCATCATATTACAGCTCCAAGAGAAGATGGCGAAGGACAAATGAACGCTATTCGCTGGGCTTTAAAAAATTCTGGTGTTGAGGCTAAGGAAATTGGCTATATCAATGCCCATGGTACTGGTACAGCTAAGAATGATAACGCTGAATTCTTATCACTTCACACTATCTTTGATGAAACAAATGATGATTTAAGTGTATCTTCAACTAAGCCAATGGTAGGTCACTGCTTAGGTGCCGCTGGTGCAATTGAAGCTGTTTTCGCCATTAAGGCTTTAACATCTAATATTGTTCCTGCAACTCTTGGCTATTCTGATGAGGATTTAGTTGCTTTAAAGGAAAAAGCAGGTAAGATTGATTTTGTTCCAAATGTTGCTCGTAAGAAGGAGCTTAAGACTGTAATGTCTAACTCATTTGCCTTTGGTGGAAATAACGCAAGTATTATTTTCTCTAAGAGTGAGGGTAATGTTGTTTTACCAGAAAAAAAGGAAAAGACATATATTACTGGCTTTGGTATTGTTTCACCTCTTGGAAATGGTGTTTCAAAATATATTGAAAATGTAGCAAATGATGTTACAATAGAATCATCTTGTGTAAATTCAACTGTCGGTCAGCCTGATTATGAGGAGCTTGGCTTAAAGATGGCCTTCTATCGTAAGCTTGATAACTTCTCTAAGCTAGAGGCTGTTTCTGGTATGGCTGCTTTAAAGCATGCAGGCTACACAATTACTGATGAAAATGCTACAAAGCTTGGTATCGTTGTTGGTACAAGTGAAGGAGCTTTAGGTATGGGCTGCCTATTTGAGGAAAATATCGCTTCAAAGGGTAATGCATCTGGTAGTGCCTTTAACTTCCCTAATACTGTATACAACGCCGCTGGTGGATATTTATCAATTTGCTCAGGTGTTAAGGGCTATAATGTAACTATTACAAATGGTGCTCAATCTGGTCTTGCGGCTGTAGCTTATGCTAAGAATATTATCGAGCAAGGTCAAGAAGAGGTTGTACTTGCTTCAGGTAGTGATGAAAATATTGAAATTATTTCTGAGCTTTATAATAAGCTTGGCTATGTTGCTCAAAATCCTACAAAGCCATATGAAAATGCTAAGGGCTTTACTTTAGCTGATGGTTCGACAACAATCGTATGTGAGTCAGAAGCTTCTGCAAACCTTCGTGGTGCTAAGAAGTATGCTTATGTTGCTGGCTATGGTATGACTCATAAGAATGTTAAGTTCGGTACTCTTGAGGGCTCATCTGAGGCTTTAGATGCTGCTATTAATGAAGCATTAGCTGAGGCTGGTGTATCTCTTAATGAGATTGATGCTATTTGTGGATTCGCAAATGGTAACCATATTATTGATAATGAAGAGCTAAGCTCATACAGAAGAGTATTTGGTGATTCTTTAGCTAAATTACCAATTATCAACGTAAGAAGATATACAGGTGAGGGTCGTGCTGCATCAGCTGCTCTATCTTGTGCTCATGCTGCTTTAATGCTTGGTGGAGATATTGCTTCATCTAAGGCATATTTAGTTTCTTCTAATATTAAGGAAACAACAGTAGAGGCTAAGAATTTACAAACTATTTTAGTTACAGCTTATGGTTCTGGTGGTTCTTATTGTGCTGTTGTATTAAAGAAGTAAGAGGTGTTTATAATGAAGGTTGCAATTGTAACAGGTGCTTCTAAAGGCATCGGTCGTGCATGTGCTATTCGTCTTGCAAAGGATGGATATGCTGTAGTTGTAAATTATAGTCATTCTGAATCTCACGCTCAAGCTACTCTTGATGAGATTAAAAACAATGGTGGCGAAGGAATGATTTATAAGGCTGACGTATCAAAGCTTGATGATGTAAAGGCTATGATTCGTGATGTTTATAAGGAATATGGCTCTATTGACGTTCTTGTAAATAATGCTGGTATCGTTCGTGATGAATTTTTACTTATGATGTCAAGCCAAACATTAGATGACTGCTTTCAATTAAATGTTAAGGGCTATTTTTACTGTGCTCAACAAGCAGCTTTAAAAATGTTTAGAAAAAAAGCAGGTGTTATTATAAATATGTCAAGTGTATCTGGTAAATTCTCATTACCTGGTCAAAGTGTTTACAGTGCTACTAAGGGGGCGGTAAACTCTATGACACAAACTTTAGCTAAGGAGCTTGCACCTTATGGTATTCGCGTTAATGCGGTAGCTCCTGGCTTTATTGAAACAGAAATGCTAGATCATATTCCAGTTGAGAAGAAGGAAGAATATTTAAAAAATATTCCTCTTCATAAGTTAGGACGTACTGAGGATGTAGCTAATTTAGTAAGCTTCTTAGTCTCAGATGCATCAGCTTATATTACAGGACAAACAATAACACTTGATGGAGGACTATCCCTATGATGAATATTAATGATATTAACAAGCGTATCAAGCAACGTCCACCCTTCCAAATGATTGAGCGTGTAACTGAGCTTGAGCCAAATGTTAGTGCAACAGGTATTAAGTGTGTTTCGGTTAATGAGCCTTATTTTATGGGGCATTTTCCTGATTCACCAATTATGCCAGGTGTTTTAATTGTTGAGGCGTGTGCTCAGCTATCAAGCCTAGTTATGGAAGATGATGGGACTAATCCTGATTTAATATATGTTTTATTAAAGGTTGATAATTTTAAATTTATTAAGCCCGTAATTCCTGGTGATCGTTTAGTTATTACAGTTACTAAAACACGTCAAGCTGGACCTCTTACATCATTTGATGCGGTTGTAAAGGTTGATGATAAGATTTATTCTAAGGGATCAATGACTTTTACAGCTGTTAATAAGGCTCAGGTTTATGGGAGTGAAGAATAATGCCTAAAAAGGTTTTAATTCTAAACGGAAGTCCTAAGGGTAATAATTCCTCAACATTTAAAGCTACAAAGGCTTTCGTTGAGGGAATCATTCTAGCGGATTCTGACTATGAAGCTGAATATGTTTGGATTAATGATTTAAATATTAAGCCTTGCTTAGGATGTCTTTCTTGCTGGGGAAGAACTCCTGGTGAGTGTGTAATTAAAAATGATGATGCTAGTGTAATGATAAAAAAAATAATGGAATGTGATATCTTTATTGAATCATACCCACTATATTTTTTTGGTATGCCTGGCACAATGAAGCTATTTACTGACCGAATGATGCCTTTTATGTGCACCTATGAGGGCCAAAAGGCTCCTCTTGATGGCCAATCATTTCATGGAATTCGTTTTGATGTTTCAAATAAGAAGTTTGTTGTCATTTCAAGCTGTGCTTATACGGAGGCTACAAATGTATTTGATTCATTACTTACCCAATATGATGCCATCTGTGGCAAGGGTAACTATACAGCAATTTTATGTCCACAATTAAAAACCTTAATTGAACTTAAAACCGGGGATCGTGAGGAACGCTTTTTAAATAAGTTTAAAGAAGCTGGTTCTAACTTTATTAAAAATGGTGTTTTATCAGAAGAGGAGCTTACTATTTTGAAAAAACCTCCTTTTTCTCTAGGAGCCTATAAGGTTTTATTAAATAATTTCTGGACAGAACAAAAAAATAAGTAGGAGGGATTATTATGTTTGAACAAATTAAAAATCTCCTTATTGAATGTGCAAACGTTGATGAAAATATGATTACACCAGATGCTCGTCTTAAAGAGGATCTTGGAATTGATTCCCTATATGCAGTTGAGCTTATATTAGAGCTTGAAACAAAATTTGAAATTAAAATTGAATGGGAAACGATGCAATCTTTACAAACTGTAAATGATGTGTGTAATTTAGTTAGTGAGAAAATAAAAAATAGATAGGAGGAATAAAATGAAGCTAGAAGATGTTGAAAAAATTATTAAAATGTTTGAAAAATCAACTGTCAGTTCAATTGATCTTGAAATAGATAATATAAAAATTAAGCTTGAAAAGCCTACACAGGTAGTTACAAATGTTATTCCTAATGGAGCCTTAGTCCCTACCTCATTACCTCAAAATAATGATGATGAGGAAAATACTTCATATGAATATGTAACCGCACCTCTTGTTGGAACATTCCATCAAGCACCATTTGTTGATGCTAAGCCATTTGTAAGTGTTGGTGAGCGTGTAACAAAGGGACAAAAGCTTTGTATTATTGAAGCTATGAAGGTTATGAATGAAATCACTTCACCTTGTGATGGAATATTAAAGGAAATTTTAGTTAAAGAAGGACAAATGGTCGAATTTGGAGCTAAGCTATTTGCAATAGGTGAATAATATGTTTAAAAAAATATTAATTGCCAATCGTGGAGAAATAGCTGTTAGAATTATAAGAGCCTGTAAAGAAATGGGAATTAAGACTGTTGCGATTTATTCTACAGCTGATGAAAGTGCTCTTCATCGTGAGCTTGCCACAGAAGCCTATTGTGTTGGTGGGCCATCAAGCTCAGATTCATATTTAAATATGGAAAATATTTTAAGTATTGCCTGCTTAACTGGTTGTGATGCGATTCACCCTGGCTTTGGTTTCTTATCAGAAAGTCCTATTTTCGCTTCAATGGTTGAAAAATGTGGTATTACCTGGATTGGACCTAATCCTACTGTTATGGATCAAATGGGTAATAAATCAATGGCTATTAGTATGATGAAGGAAGCCGGTGTTCCTATTGTGCCTGGTTCTTATAAGGCTGTTGGTCTTGAAGAAGGAAAGGAAATCGCTATTAAAATTGGGTTCCCGGTTTTAATTAAAGCCTCTGCTGGTGGTGGTGGTAAGGGAATTCGTATGGTTTCTTCAGCTGATGAATTTGACCTAATGTATAATGAAGCTAAAGAAGAAGCGAAAAAATTCTTCGCAAATGATGAATTATATGTTGAAAAGTTTATCGTTAATCCTAAGCATATTGAGGTTCAGGTAATGTGTGATAAGCATGGTAATGCGATTCACCTTTTTGAAAGAAATTGTTCTTTGCAGCGTCGTAAGCAAAAAATGCTTGAGGAAGCACCTTGCCAGTGTATTTCTAAGGAACTTAAGGAAAAACTACATGAAGCGGCTATTAAGGCCTGCAAGTTTGTTAATTATGACTCTGTTGGTACAATTGAATTTTTAGTTGATAATGATGAAAATTTTTATTTCATTGAAATGAATACTCGTATTCAGGTAGAACATTCTGTTACGGAATCTATTTGTAATGTTGATATTGTAAAAACAATGATTAAAACGGCTTATGGTCTTCCTCTTCCTTATAAACAGGAGGATATTAAGATTTTAGGCTATGCGATGGAATGTCGTATTAACGCTGAGGATATGAATAATGATTTTAGACCATGTCCTGGTACTATTGATTTTATTCACGTTCCTGGTGGTAAGGGTGTAAGAATTGATACAGCGGTTTATGCAGGATATCAAATTCCCCCATATTATGATTCAATGATTTTAAAGCTAATTGTTTTTGCACCAACGCGTTTAGAGTGTATTCGTAAAATGCGTGCTTCTTTAGAGGAGCTAATTATTGATGGTATAAAAACAACAACTGAGTTCCACTATGTATTGCTACATCACCCTACCTTTATTTTGGGATATTATGATACTGGCTTTGTAGAGGAATTCCTAAAGGAGTTTGAACAAAATGCAAAACGTATTCAACAAGCGTAAAGAAGAGATTAATGAATTTAATACTCTTCTTGAAGAATTAAATTTAAGAAAAAAGAATGAAGAAGTATCACCTAAAGAGGTTCCTGATGATTTAATGTGTAAATGTCCATCATGTGGGAAAAATCTTTTTAAGGCTGATTATGAAAGTGCTTTATTTGTTTGCCCATCATGTGGCTATAATGCGCGCTTATATGCTAAAGATCGTCTAAAAATGATTATGGATGAGGGCTTTAAAGAACTATTTACAGATATAGCTGAAAATCACCTTGATTTCCCTGGCTATGTCGATAAGCTTAATAAAGCTCAAGCTCAAACGCAAATTGATGAATCAATTATTTGTGTTGATGGTAAAATTGAAGGAATTAGTACTTTAGTAGGTGTTATGGATAGTCATTTTATTATGGGTTCAATGGGTAGTGTTTGTGGCGAAAAGATTACAAGACTTTGTGAACTTGCTATAAAAATGCATCGTCCTGTTATTTTATTTACCTGCTCAGGTGGAGCTCGTATGCAGGAGGGAATTATTTCTCTTTTCCAAATGGCTAAAACAAGTGAGGCTGTTGCTAGACTTAAGGAGCACGAGCTTTATATTGCTGTTTTAACTGACCCAACAACTGGTGGGGTTAGTGCCTCATTCGCTTCACTTGCTGATATTACTCTTGCAGAACCAAAAACCTTAATTGGCTTTGCTGGAAAGCGTGTCATTGAAAAAACAATAAAAGAAGTATTACCTAAGGAATTCCAAACGTCTGAATTCTTACTTGAAAAGGGTTATATTGACAATATTGTGGAAAGAAAGGATATGAAGTCTACCTTAGCTTATCTTTTAAGACTTCATAATTATAGATAGTATGATACTTGAAGAAAATGAACGTAAAATTGAAGAATTAGAATCAAAGCTAATTAGCCTTGATCCAACATCAAATGAGTTTAAAGACGTTTCTTTAAGTCTTCACAAGCTTAAAGAGGAAACCTATTCTAATTTAACAGCATGGGATCGTGTAACGATTGCAAGAAGTGCTAAGCGTATTAAGGCTAAGGCTTTAATTGATAAGCTTATTACGGATTTTTATGAGCTCCATGGTGATCAATATTATGCTGATGATCAAAGTATTATTGCAGGTATTGGTTATTTAGGAGATATCCCTGTTACGGTAATTGGTCAAGCTAAAGGAACGAATCTTAATGAAAGTATTAAGCGTAACTTTGGCATGACTTCTCCTGAAGGCTTCCGTAAAGCTTTAAGGCTTGCTCATCAGGCTGAAAAATTTAATCGTCCAATTATTACGATTGTAGATACATCAGGAGCATATCCTGGTCGTGGAGCTGAAGAGCGTGGTCAAGCTAGAGCGATTGCAAGAAACCTAATGGAGTTTTCAACACTTAAGGTTCCCGTTATAGCTATTGTTCTTTCTGAGGGTGGTTCTGGTGGAGCTTTAGCTCTTACGGTATCAGATTATATTTATATGTTTGAAAATGCTGTATATTCAGTATTATCACCTGAGGGCTTCGCATCAATCTTATTTAAGGATACCATTAAGGTTGAAGATGCAGCCCAAATGATGAAAATGACAAGCCACGATTTACATGAATATGGTATTGTTGATGAAATAATAAAAGAGCCTGCTGGTGGTATTCGTTTTATTTCAGATGAATTTATTAAGGAATTAAAATCAAAGCTAATTGCCAAAATTAATGAACTTCAAAAAATGAAAAAAGAAGAATTATTAGAAAATAGATATCAAAAATATCGTAAGATTAGCTAGGAGGAAATTATGAAAATTGCATTTTGTTTTGCAGGTCAAGGTGCCCAAGCTGTTGGTATGGGACGCGACTTTTATGAAAAATATGAAAGTGTAAAGGCATTATACGATGCTAATCCAGAAATTAAGGAATTATGCTTCGAGGATAAAGCAGGTGTTTTAAATCAAACTGCTTATGCTCAAAAGGCAATGCTTCTTACGTCTTATGCGATTGCATCTTGTATAAGAGAGAATGGTATTGAGCCGGAATATGCTTGTGGCCTATCTCTTGGTGAATATAGTGCTCTTACATTTGCGGATGTATGGAATATTAAAGATGCACTTGATATTATAACTTGTCGTGGTAATATTATGCAAAATGCCCTACCTTTAGGTACAACTAAAATGGCTGCGATTATTGGTCTTTCACGTGAGGTTATTTTAGATACTATAAAGAATGTAGAAGGTGTATGTGAAATTGCCAACTATAATTGTCCAGGTCAAATTGTAATTACAGGAGACGCAGCTGCCATTGATAAGGCTTGTCCTTTACTTTTAGCAGCGGGAGCTAGAAGAGCTCTACCTTTAAATGTATCAGGTGCCTTCCATTCATCATTACTTACTAAGGCATCACAAGAACTTAGATCTAAATTAGATGAATTTATACCTCATAATCCTAAGTATAAGATTGTTTATAACGTAACTGGCACTGAGCTTAAGGAAAATATTAATGATATTCTTGAACGTCAAATTTGCCATAGTGTTTACTTTGAGGATTCAATTCGTTATATGATTGAGCATGGTGTTGATACATTTGTTGAAATTGGACCAGGAGCTACATTATCAAGCTTTATTAAGAAAACTAGTAAGGATGTAGCGGTTTATAATGTTTCAACAACTGAAGGCTTAGAGGCATTATTAGAGGCTTTAAAATAATGGATAATATCAGATTAGATAATTATTCATTTAATAATAATTATACAATGTATCGGGTGGATTCGATTGAGTCCACTAACGATTTTTTTAAGGCTAATTATCATTTGTTTAAGGACAAGGATTGTTTAGTTGCTAAAAGACAAACGAAGGGAAGAGGAAGATATAATCGTGTTTGGTCATCTTCTTTAGATATAATTGTATCTATTTTGTTTAAAGAAAAACATAATAATACAATAATCGCTCCGATGGCTGTTTGTCTTGCATTAAGAGATATTGGTATAGATGCCGGGATTAAGTGGCCTAATGATGTTTATGTTGATTCTAAAAAGATATGTGGTATTTTAATTGAGGATGAATATAGAACAGATTTTGAGGCGTCTATTGTTGGGATTGGTCTTAATATGTTGCCAAAGCCAGAGCTTGATGTGCCAGGGGTACTTGATTATGTAAAAATTGGCAATGATCAATTAATTGATTTAATCTTAAAGTATTATGATATGCTTATAGATACTAATCCTAAAGCATTAATTCATCAATATCAGGAATTAAGTATTATTCTTAATCATAGCTTTGTTTATCAAGGAACGATATATAAAGCCAAACGAATTACAAGTGATGGCTATCTTGTTGGTTCAAATAACAATGAAGAAATCATTATTAAAAGTGATGAAATTGATATAAAGAGTGCTCTTATTGCGTAGGTGATTTATATGAATTATAAATATAGTGAGCATCAAATAGTTAAGTTTTCAAATGTTGATTTTAAATTAAAGCTAGGCATTGTCGATGCCTGTCAAATTACTCAAAACATGGTTACTGATTTTTTCCGTAAGTATGACTTTGATAATTCAATAATTGCATCTAGAAATAATGCGGTTTTAGTTGTACTTAAGCATAAGCTTCATTTTAATCGTTTACCTGATTTTGATGAGGCAATGGACGCCTTAAGCTATACGACTAAAAAAAGTACCTATTTATTTGAAATTGAAACAGGATTTAAGCATAATGACGAAGATTTATTTTTCTGTAAATCAGAAATATGTCCTGTTGATATAAAAACAAGAGAAGTAAAAAAACTTTCTGATATCGGCTATCCTGAGGAAATGGATTTAGGACCTAATAGACTTATTGGTCGAGCTAAAAGGAATTTAACTGTTTTTAATGAGGATGATTATATTTATTCTGTAAGAATGCTGCCAACGGAAATTGATTATTCAGGTCATGTTAATAATGTATGCTATATTAAATACTTAATAAATACCTTTAATACAGCATATCTTAAAACAATTGATATAACAGACATTGAAATAAGCTATATCCATGAAGCATTTGAAGGAAATATACTTAAGGTTTATCGTAAGCTTATTGATGATAATACCTATAGCTTTTTAATTAAACGTGAAGATGAAGAACTAACCCGTGCAACACTTTCATTTAAACAAAAATAAGATGCAAAAAGATATGCTTAATTTAATATAGCATATCTTTTTATTTGACCTTAAACTTTAGTTTATGTTAAAATTAGTTGTAATAAAGGAGCTGAAAAAATGATTAAAATTGGAATTTGTGGTTTTGGAAATTTAGGTCGTGGCGTAGCTGCGGCAGTAAAAAAATGTAGTGATATGGAGCTTGTTGGCGTTTTTACAAGAAGGAATCCTAAGACATTAGATTTAAAAGAATATGGTGTAAATGCTTATCATATGAATGATATATTATCATTTAAGGATAAAATTGATGTGATGATACTATGTGGTGGTTCTGCAACTGACCTTCCAAGTCAAACCCCAGAGCTTGCTAAATATTTTAATGTTGTGGATTCATTTGATACCCATGCAAATATTCCTACTCATTTTAAAAATGTAGATGCTAGTGCTAAAGAAGGTGGTTATTTAGGTCTTATTTCAACCGGATGGGACCCTGGTATGTTTTCTTTAAATCGCGCAATAATGGAATCAATTTTACCTAATGGAGAAGATTATACCTTTTGGGGAAAAGGTGTTTCTCAAGGTCATAGTGATGCCATTAGAAGAATAAAAGGCGTAAAGGATGCAAGACAATATACTATTCCTAAGGACGAAGCTATTGCTCGTGTAAGAAATGGAGAAATGCCTAAGCTTTCAATAAGAGACAAGCATTTAAGAGAATGCTTTGTTGTTCTTGAGGATGGAGCATCTGAAGAATATGTAAGAAATGAAATTGTGAATATGCCTAACTATTTTGCAGATTATGATACAATTGTTCATTTTATTTCTGAAGAGGAATTAAAGAAAAATCATAGTAATCTACCTCATGGTGGCTTTGTTATTCGTAGTGGAACAACTGGTCTTAATGATGAAAACAAGCATGTAATTGAATATTCATTAAAGCTTGATTCAAATCCTGAATTTACAGGAAGTGTTTTAGCAGCTTATGCAAGAGCAGTTTATCGTCTTCATAAAGAAGGAAATACTGGCGCTATAACTGTGTTTGATGTTGCACCTAAGTATCTAAGCGATAAATCATATGATGAATTATTAGCTCATACATTATAAATTAAAAAGCCACCTTTAAGTAGGTGGTTTTTATGATTCAAGAGTAGAATCATTAGGTTCATATAAGGAAAGCTTTTTATAATATTTAGAATCACATTTTAAAGTTATTTGAATTCCTGAATCTAAATATATTTGTGAAATTACTTGAGTATTTTCTCTAATGAAATTTAATATCTTACCATCAGTAAATGGAATAAGAACTGTCATTTCTATTTTTCCTTCATTTAAGGTTTTTGTAATATAGGTTAAAAGCTTATCCATATATTCTAAATTTACATTTGAAAAAGGCATAAAATCTGCACCTGATATTTTAGGTATTGCTTCGCATAAGTCAATTTTATTTAAAAGAATAAGCATTTTTTTATCTGATAAACCTAAACGATATAAGGTATTAATTGTAGTTTCAAGTTCAAGATAAGCATATTTACTAGATGCATCGAGTACAACGATAATTAAATCAGCATTACTTGCTTCTAGTAAAGTTTCGTTAAATGAATGAATTAGATGATTAGGAATCTTAGATACAAAACCTACAGTATCACTTAAAAGAAAAGTAGTATTATTATACTCAATCCTTCTTACTGAAGTTGTTATGGTCGCAAAAAGTCTGTTTTCAGCTAAAACCTTTTTAGAAGTTAAATTATCAGTATATTCAATAATACTATTCATTGTTGTAGATTTACCGGCATTAGTATATCCAACAAGGGCAACGGTTTTAATACCATCCTTTTGTCTACGCTTAATTTGATTTTCTTTCATTTTATGGGTAGCTTCAAGGTCCCGTTCTAATCTTATTATTTCATTTGAAATATGCCTTCTATCAAGCTCAAGTTGCGTTTCACCACTGCCTTTAGAGCCAATACCACCTTGTCTATCAAATCCATCTCTTAAGGATGATAGACGAGGATATAGATATTTTAAATGAGCAAGCTTAATTTCCATTTTAGCTTCATTAGTATGGGCATTTTTAAGAAAAATATCAAGAATAAGTAAGGAGCGGTCAATAACTTCAATTTCTAAGGTATCATTAAGTGTTTTAAGCATTAAAGGAGAAAGCTCATCATTAAAAATAACAATATCTGCATTATACATTTTTATCTCTACTTTAAGTTCTAAAAGCTTTCCACTACCAATATAAGATACTTTATTTATTTCACTCTTTTGAATCATTGTAGCACAAGATAGAATATCACACTCACTTGCAAGCGCTTTAAGCTCATTTAAGGAGTAATTAATATCATATTTGTCTTCTTTAGAATCGATTCCAACTAATATAGCTCGCTTCATTTTATCACCAAAAACATTATAACATAATTTTGTTCTTTGTATGAAATAAAACTTTTATTCATATACTACCACTGAGGTGGTATTTTATGTACGACTTTAGTATGTCAATTGCAGAGGTAATAAAAAGAGTAAAGGAAAGAACAAAACGAAATGGGAATCAAACTATAGGAAGTGAGTTCTTTTTAAGTGAAATGCTTGAAATTGAAGGTGGAATCTTTCAATTTTTAATGAACGAGTATGATGTAAAAAAAGAAGAAGTAATAGATGAGACAGAAAGTGCATTAGTTTTGCGTCATGATAAGGGCGAATATAGTGATGCACTTACTAAGATATTTGATTATGCTCAGGGTGTTTCTTATGGCAAAATTAAAGAGGAGCATTTATTATATGCTATTTTACATTGCAAGGAATCAATTGCCTATAAGATTATTAAAAGCTTAGGATTATCTCCTTCAGATTTAATTATTGATTTAGAAGAAATTTATGATTTTAAGGAGTCTAAGGAAGAAATGAAATATGCTGTTAATTTGACTCAAAAGGCAAGAGAAGGGAAATTAGATTCATTATTTGAGTATGATAATTATTTGAAAAGAATGCTAGTAATACTTAATAAAAAATATAAGAATAACCCTCTTCTTGTAGGAGACGCTGGTGTTGGTAAAACAGCAATTGTTGATGGATTTGCTAAATATGCTTATCAAAATAATTTAGATTATGAAATTTTAACCTTAAATTTAAGCCAAATGCTTTCGAACACAAAATATCGTGGTGATTTTGAATCACGTATGGATGAGGCTATGAATTATATTTCATCTCGTGAAAATGCTATCTTATTCATTGATGAGATTCATACCATTATAGGTACGGGTTCTTCAGAAAATAGTCTTGATGTTGCCAATATTTTAAAACCATATTTGGCAAGAGCGGATATTAAAATAATTGGTGCGACAACCATTGATGAATATCAAAAGACTATATTTAAGGATAAAGCCTTAAGAAGAAGATTTGATTTAATCAATGTACTTGAACCAACCCTTGATGTGACTAAAAAAATTCTTTTAGGACTAAAACCTTCATATGAGGATTTTCATAAAATTAAACTTGATGATGATTTAATTTCGTATTTGTGTGATGAAGCAGATGCGAAAATTCATAATAAAAAAAGACCTGATAAATGTATTGATATTTTAGATGAAATGTTAAGCTATGCTAAAATTAACAGCTATAAAGCTACTTCAGATCTTGTTGATCATATTATTGATGATAGAGTAGGCTATCATCTAAGAAAAAAGGAATATCATTATAAGGAAATTGCTAAATTAAGCTTTATAAGTGAAAATAACTTGAAAGAAGAAAAATATTATAATTATCATATAGCTATTTATAATAATTTTGAGGCTATAGAATACCTTAAGCAGGATTTGATGGTTTATCTAGGAATTTCTGAGGAAATGATATTACAAATTGACGCGTTAATGTACCAAGAAAGAAGTGCAATGGAATCCCTTATAGGTTCTCCTAAGGGATATGTTGGGTATGATGAGGATGGAATATTGTCTCACCAACTTTTAACATATCCTGCATCGGTAATTATTGTTGAAAATAGTAATGCTATGTCAGGACCATTAAAAACGATTTTTAATCAAATATATAAACAAGGCTTTTTTTATGATAATCACGGTACTCAAATTAAAACAAATCATTTAGTAATTGTAGATGTTTTAAGTAAAGAACGTAATCTAGTTGGCTTTAATCAACAAGAAGAAAGAAGAAAAACAGAATATGATCTTGTAATTGATGACAATATCAAATCAAGCTTAAATAAAAAATATAAAGAGATTTTAGATAAATATAAGCTTAAGCTTCATTTTGGTTTTGAAATTTTACCAAGTCACCGAATGAAAATTAATGATTTAATATATGATGCGATTGTTAATAAAAAAGATGAGGAGCATGAAATTGTGCTTGATGGTGATATGATTACTTTAAGATAAGGAAATTCATTCTGAATTTTCTTCTTTTTTATTTCATACTATTTTAAAAATAAAAATTATTTGTTATAATTATAGAAGAAAAGTAGGTGTAATTATGTGGACATCAATCGGTGAATTTTTAAAAAAATCATATCCGTTTATAATTGAAGGATTTTTGATATTTATTATTTTATATGTTGCTGTTAGATATTCAGCTAAAAACAAAAAAGCTTTTAATTTTTTTATTCTTTATATTGTTTTACTTGGTATTTTATATCTAACCTATAGATTTGAGTTTAAGCTTGCGTATAATATATATAAATATGTATGTATAGCTTATCCTATTGTAATAATTGTATTACTTGCACCAGATATTAGAAAAAATCTAGATGCGATTCATAAGCCAGAAACAAAAATGGAGCAGCTAATGTCTTCTAATGATAAAACTAAAACAGAGATTGTAGATGCTTGCATGTATCTATCATCTAAAAAAATAGGTGCTTTAATTACAATTGAAAAGCATAATTCATTAGATCAATATGCCCAAAAGGCTATATTGCTTGATAGTGAGGTATCTAAAGAGCTTTTAATTAATATATTCACTCCTCTTACGCCACTTCATGATGGTGCCGTTATTATTCGTGGAAATAGAATAAGATGTGCAGGTGCTTACTATGTTTTAACAACTCATGAGGATCTTGATAAAACAACGGGATCACGTCACCGTGCTGGTCTTGGTATTTCGGAGGTTACCGATTCACTTACAATTATCTGTTCAGAGGAAACTGGTAATATTTCAATTGCGATTGAAGGAATGATGATCAAGATCAATGATAGGGAAAAGCTTGTAGAATATCTTGAGTTATTCTTAAAGTAGGAGGTATTTATGAAAACAATAAAAAAGATTTTTAGTATTATTTTTAATCCTCTAACTAATTTGTTTAAAATTGAAACATCAATAGATTCATCTTTTTTTGATAAGCATCATTTCTTTGTTTGGCTTTTAACCTTGCTATGTGTTGTAGCTTTGATGATAGTGGTTTATATGTTTATTTGGTAGGTGTTAATAATGCAACTTATTGTGCAAATCGGTGTGGTAGTACTTGCCACACTACTTTTAATTATATATTTTAAGGATTCATATTTAGAGCATAAGGTTTTAGTTCCTAGGCTCGTTTATGCTGGTACGATTGTTTTAGTTGGTTTACTTTATATTCTTGTTTTTTATGACTTGATAAAGGATGATACAAGTAAAATAAAAATTGTGAATTATATTTCTTATGGCTTATATATTGTACTTGCTCTTTCTTATTTTTTTATTGGACTTAGAGGTATATATCGTAATCATTTATATCGTAAATATTTAGAGATTGTTGAAAATGATAGAGAATTTATTTTACTTGATAGTCATAATAGAATAAAGGCGATGTCAAATGATATTTTAAGCAGCTTTAAAGAAGTAAATAAAAGAGTGTATGGGAAGAATTTTTTTCTTTTCTTTGATGAACTTTATAGTGTCGATGCTATTAATAGCATTCAAGCTAGTAATAATGATTTACATAAAGCCTTCTTTGATTTGAATAAAGAAATTAAATCGAGAGTGTTTAAAAGAGAAATTGCCCTTAAAGATTCACAAAAAAATGAATATACATTGGTATGTAATGATTATATTATATGTGAAAATGATAAATTTATTGGTCATATACTCGTAAGTGAGAAACATACAAATGATACCGTTTTAAATGTTGAAGAGGAACTTCAAAGTGCATCTAAGGATCTTGATGATATAAAAATTAAATTTCAAGCAACGCTTGAAATGACTGAAGAAGCGATGATGTTTTATAGTTTAAATGACCAAATGCTATGGGTTAATGATAATATGGTTAACCTTTTGCATTTGAAGGGAAATACCCTATCATTTTCGGATTTTTCTAGTTTAATTTATCAAGATGATTTGGATTATTATAAGGGTGTTCTTGATAACCTTACAAAGCAAAATCCTACATATGAAACAAGCTATCGTATTAGAATAGGTGCCTCGTATGTTTATGTTAAGGAGCATGGAAAAAGATTGTTTGATGCTTCAGAAGATCAAATAATGTCTTATTTATATGTTATTCATGCTAATCATTATGAAAGAAGTAATATACCAGAACTTGATAATATTAAATCTAATGCTGAGCTTTTAGCTAAGCTTGAAGAACTATATAAGCAAGGACGTACATTCCAGCTTGTCACATTTAAGATGAATAATCTTCCCGAAATTAATGAAGGTAAGGGAAGAGACATGGGAAATATGGTTTTAGCAGAATATGTTAAGGCTATTAATAAGAGCTTTGTAGATGATAATTTAATTTATCGTACCTCAGGTCTTGAATTTTCATTTATTATTCTTGATTACCGGAAGATGGATCTTTTAAGTCAAGCATTAAAGAAAAATCAAATATTAAACGCTTCTATGAAATATGGCTCAAATACGATTCAAACGGATGTTTATATGGGTATTGCAACATCAAATGATGTTCAGGGTAAAAACCATTTGATTGAAGCGGCTAAAAAATCTTTAAAAGCGGCTACAATGCCTCAAATGCGAACTAATTATATTTATTATACAGATATTAAATAAAATGGATAAAAATGAAGCTAGAAGCTATGCTTTAAAAGAAAGAAAAAGCATTACTTATGATAATAAAGAAATATTGAAACGACTTACACCATACATTTACAATAAAAAGATTGTAGGAATTTATTATCCTTTAAAAGATGAGCTTGATTTGAGATTTTTAGAAGAGAGATTTTCCAATATTAAGTTTGTTTATCCAACTATTTTAAATAATGAAATTGTATTTAAAGAAAAAGGAAATAAATGGAATATAGGCCTCTTTAATATTAATGAACCAACAGGTAATGTTGTTTTAAAAAATGATATTGATTTAATTATTACACCTCTTTTATGTATAAATAAAAATAATTATAGGATAGGCTATGGTAAAGGCTTTTACGATAAATATTTAAATGATTATAAAGGAATGACCCTTGCAGTTATAAAATCTACGCTTGTTTTAGATTTTAAAGAAGAACCACATGATATTAAAATAAAGGAAGTGATTGTATTATGACAACTGTTATAATTTTACTTGCCGGAATGGGAAGAAGAATGAATATGGAAAAAAATAAACTTCTTCTTGAAGTTGATTCACATCCTTTGTTTTATTACACACTAGAAAAATTTAGAGAGTTTACCAATAATATTATTCTTGTTGTTAGTGAGACTGATTATGATTATTTTAATAGTCTTAATTTAGGCTACCTACTTGTAAAGGGTGGTAGTACAAGATGTGAGAGTGTACTTAATGGACTTCGTCATGTTAAAACAGACCGCGTTTTAATTCATGATGGTGCAAGATGCTTAATATCAAAAAGGATAATTAAGGAATGCTTAGAATCGGATGCGGATGCTTATTTTGTAGGTGTTCCCCTAAAAAATACAGTAAGATATGATTCAAGCTTTAATTTTAAGGATTTAGATAGAAAGCATCTAATTGATGTTCAAACGCCTCAGGGTGGGCTTACTAAGTTATTTTTAGAATCTGCTAATGTCTCTAAGGAAGTTACAGATGATATTAGTATGCTTGAGGATCGAAGTAAGGTAAAATTAATTTTAGGTGATGATTATAATATAAAAATTACAACACCATTTGACCTTAAAATATTTAAGCTTCTTAAGGAGGAAAATTATGATTAGAATTGGACATGCTTGGGATACTCACAAGCTTCAAGAAGGAAGAAAACTAATTTTAGGAGGAGTTGAGATTCCGTCTTTGGTTGGACTTTTAGGTCATAGTGACGCTGATGTAGTACTTCACGCTGTAGCAGAATCCTTTTTAGGAGCTTTAGCTTTAGGTGATTTGGGAACATTCTTTCCTGACAATAGTGATAAAACCTTAGGAATGGATTCTAAAATAATATTAAAAGAATGCTATAAAAAGGTAATAGATGCAGGATATCATTTAAATAATCTTGACCTAACTATTTATTCTCAAAATATAAAAATAGCTCCTATTAGAATGGCAATAAGAGAAAGTATATCAAACATTTTAAATTGTCCTTTAGATTGTGTTTCTGTAAAAGCTACAACATACGAAAAAATGGGTTTTATTGGTCGTGGTGAGGCATTAGCTTGTGAATGTGTATGTTTAATTGAAACTAATGAATAATTAAAAGTCGTTAAAGCGGCTTTTTTATTTATAGCTTATACAAACTTTTAAGTTTCTTAAATAAATTATAATTTCCTAAAATTAATAAAAAACAGGGATTTTAGTTGTTTTTGGTGTTGTTTTTTCCAAAAATTGCGTAAGTATATAAAATAATTTCACACTAGAATGTAATAGCACCTAAACTAATAGTATAGATTTAATGTTTTAGTGTTGCAAATAATGTCGCATGATGCTACACCTAAAATAGGTGATTATTAATGATAGAGACAAGGAATATTCATGGAGAAGTAAGAAATCTAATCTCCAAGCTCAAATTGATCGTTTAATTCACAAAAAAGATATGGTTATTAATTTATGTGAAATAAAATATTCTAATATAATTAATAAAAATATAAGTGATTAACAACTTTTTGAGTGGTTTTTGAAACCGGTTTCAAATTTTGTTGTATAATGTAATAAATGAGTTATAATATAAATGAAGGGTGCTGATATAATGAATAGTAATTTAGAAGAACTTTTAAAGCTTAGTAAGGAAGTATATGGAAGGTACGCTTTTAAATTTGAACTTTTAAATGACAAAATTAAAGAATCTGACCGAAATGAAATGATTTTAGGAGCTATTTCTTGTGGAGAAGCATGGGCTCAAAAATTTAAGAACATACAAAAATCAAATATTTTTGAACTTATTAAAGAATATAATTTAGAATTTAAAATATCAAAAGAGGCATATGATGCATACGGAAGAAATCTTTTAGGCTTTTTTAATTATCCTAAAACAATTACTATTATGGATAGTGCACTTAAAAATATTATTTTAAGTGCAAATGAATGTGGCTTTAAGCTTGATGAAGATATGGTTTCAAAAATTGTCTGTGCCCATGAATTCTTTCATTTTTTAGAAAATAAAAGTCCTAAGGAGTTTTATACTAAGAAAGCTAAATGCCAAACAGGACATATTTTCAAATTGGCTCTTAAATCACATCCTAAAATTTTAAGTGAAATAGGCGCAATGGCTTTTGCATCAGAGTTTAATAATTTAACCTTTTCACCATATATATTAGATTATTTATTATTATATAAAGTTGATAAGAAAAAGGCCCAAGAGCTTTATGAGGCAGTTATGGAGGGAACTAAATGAGCTTAACAATATATGATATTGCATCCTTAGCGGGGACATCTGTTTCAACAGTGTCTAGATATTTAAATCATAAACCAATAAGAGAAGAAAACAAAAAGAAAATAGAAGCAGTATTAGAAGGAGAAGGAAAAGAATATACTCCTAATGCAATGGCCAGAGCTTTAGTATCAAAAAGTTTAAAAACTGTTGCGATTATTACTGTTGATATTAGAGTTCCTCATTATGCGATGGTTTCATACGCGTTTGAACAAGAATTTACTAAAAAAGGCTATAATGTAATTATTTGTAATGCATCTTTATCTAATAGCAAGCTTGAAAATTATTTAACAAGCTTATTGTCAAGACAAATTGATGGAATTGCCCTTGTGGGGTCCATATTTACCGCTCTTAATAATGAACCAAAAATTCTTGAAATGTTAAAGGATATTCCAGTCGTAGTAGCTAATGGTACAATTAATATGGAAAATTGTAATTCGGTTTTGGCTGATGATACCTATGGTACAGGTCTTGCGGTTGATTATTTACTAAAAAAAGGAAGAAAAAATATTTATTATTTTTCAGATGAAAAAAATGATAGTGGAATTAGAAAGCTTGAGGGCTTTTGGCAGGGAATGACAAGAAATAAATTAGATCCTTCAAAATATCAAAGAGATGTTGCACAAACAATTGATGGTGGTATTGATGGTGTAAAAGGTTTAATTGATTCTAATCTACCTTTTGATGGAATTATTTGTGGAAATGATATTGTTGGTGTTGGTGTCATATCTTATCTTAACCGTAAAGGCTATAAGGTTGGACAAGATGTTGATGTTATAAGCTTTAATAATACGCTTTATTCGGAAATTACCTATCCAAGAATGACGGTAATAAATAATAAGCCTGATTTACAAGCAAAATGGCTTGTTGATATTTTAGAGCGTAAAATAAATAAAGAAGAAGTAACCAGTGTCACTATAAGACCTGAGTTATTAATAAAGGAAAGTGCATAGCTTTCCTTTAATTTTAGTCAAAACTAAAACCGGTTTCAGTGAAAATGCCGTTTTCATACCTAAAAAATACAAAAAATTGTATAAAATGCTTGACTGTAAGCGTTTTTAGAGGTAATATACATGTGTAAAAGCGGTTTCAGTAAACTGCAATAAATTGATACAGAACGGGGGAAAACGAATATGCGTATCAAATATGAAGATTTATTAAACAAGTTTGAAAGGATATTATTACAAAGAGGATTATCTAAGGAAAATGCTCACTTAGCTGCTGAGGTATTTGCTAAAAATAGTCTAGATGGAATTTATTCTCATGGAGTAAATAGATTTCCACGTGTAGTATCATATCTTGACAAGAAAGAGATTGATCCAAGTGCTACTCCAACTAAGGAATTAAGCTTTGGTGCTATGGAACGTTGGAATGGTCATCGTGGATTTGGTCCACTTAACGCAACTCTTGCGATGAAAAGAGCTTGTGAGCTTTCAGAACAATATGGAATTGGTATTGTTGCTTTAGGTAATAATAACCACTGGATGCGAGGCGGAACATATGGTTGGCAAGCTGCTAACAATGGTAAAATTGGTATTTGCTGGTCAAACACAACTGTTAATATGCCTGCTTGGGGTGGTAAGAATCCAAAGATTGGTAATAATCCATTTATTATGGCCGTTCCTCAAAGTAATGGAGAACATGTTGTAATAGATTGTGCTGTTTCCCAGTATTCTTATGGAAAGGTAGAAGAAACAAGACTAAAGGGCTTACAACTTCCATTCCCTGGTGGATATGATTCTAATGGTAATTTAACAACTGATCCTGCTGAGATTGAACGTACAGGACGTTTCTTACCAATGGGTTATTGGAAGGGCAGCGGATTTTCAATTGCCCTAGATCTTATCGCTACAGTTCTTACAAATGGAAATTCTGTTTCTAAGATTGCATCTTTTGGTGATGAAATAGGTTTAACTCAAATTATGATTGCAATTGATCCTAGTAAGTTTAATTCAAGTGAGCTTACAGATTCAATCGTAAGTAACATTCTTAAGGATATTAAATCATCTGAGCCAGTTGTTCCTGGTGGTGAGGTTTACTATCCTGGTGAGCTTGAACTTAAGACAAGACATGATAACAGTATAAATGGAATTCCTGTTATTGATTCTGTCTGGGAAAAAATTGAGTCACTTGATAAAAATGCTTAAAGGTGTAATTTTTGATATGGATGGTCTTATGTTTGATACCGAAAGGCTATCTAGTAAAATGTGGCATAAAATATTAACGAAATATTCTTTGCCTATTAATGAGAAATTTATAATTTCGATTAGAGGCTTAAATTTTAAGTCATCTAAGGAATTATTTTATAAATATTATCAAACAGATCTTGAGTTTAAAAAAATTAAGGATGAAAAAAATCAAATGGTGTTTGATTATATTATCTCTCATGGTATCCCGGTTAAGGAAGGACTTTATGAACTTTTAGACTTTCTTAAAAAAAACAAAATTAAAATAGCTCTTGCAACATCATCAAGTAGAGCCGTTGCTAACAAATATTTAGAACTTGCAGGTATCGATTCATATTTTAATGCTAAGGTGTTTGGTGATGAGGTTTCAAAAGGAAAACCGGATCCTGAAATATTCCTTAAGGCTTTGGCTAAACTTCAGCTTACATGTGATGAGTCCATTGTTTTGGAAGATTCTAAAAATGGGATAAATGCGGCTTTAAGTGCTGGTATTAGACCTTTGTGGATTCCTGATGGTGTATATTTTGAAACAAAAGCTAAAAGACTTAAAAGCTTAAAAGAAGTAATCAAAGAATTTTAAAAGAAGAAAAGGAGAAAAATATGGAAATTATAATTGGTATTTTGCTGATTCTATCATTCTTTGGGTTGGCATTTTATGCCATAAAAGGTGGAAACCTTTTTATGGGAATCTTAATTATCGCAACTATTTGGCTTATACTACCATTAATTGGTAACTTCTGTGTAAGACATGGTTGGGTATTCGACAAATCATTTTATGAAGCAAATAAGGCCTTAGTAGATACATCGTTTAAGGATGCCTTAAAGCTTGTTTATCAATCTGGACCCGAATCCTGGGGTGCTACTTTAGTAAATGTTGTTTTTGGTGCTTGGTTTGGTCGTGTTATTCTTCAAACCGGAATTGCATCAACATTAATTAAAAAGACAACAGAAATGGGCGGAGATAGACCTGCTATTACTTGTATTTTACTTTCAATTGTAACAACAGCTATATTTACATCATTATTTGGTGCTGGTGCCGTTGTAGCTATTGGTGTTATTATTCTTCCTATTTTGATTTCACTTGGAATTCCTAAGAAATGTGCAATTGTATCATATACATTAAGTATTGGTGCAGGTATGTTTATTAATCCTGTATTAAATAGTCAATATTCTGGTTTCTTCCCAGGCTGGACGATAAACGAACATCTTGCATGGGGCTTTACAATGATGGGAATTCAAGTATTATTTACCATTGTTGTTGTATTATTCTTTACAAGAAAGAAAAGAATATCTCAAGCATGGGCAGCAGAAGCTCCTCAAAGAAAGAAGCTTGATTTTGCCCCTACTCCTGCTCTAATTGCACCTATTTTACCAGTTGTTTTAAATTTACTTGGTGCACCTATTATTTTAGGATTTATCATCGCAGGCTTCTATGCTCTTCTAGTATGTGGTAAGCTTAAGAGCTTTAAGGGTGCATGTCGTACTCTTAATAAGGATTTCTTTGATGGTGTTGTAGATGCTGCTCCACTTGTAGGATTTTTACTAGTACTTCCAATGTTTAATAAGGCTGCTACTTTATGTTCACCTTATTTCAATGCTGTACTTGGCAGTATTATTCCTAAAAATTCACTTGTACTAATTATTATATTTGCATGTCTTGCACCTCTTGGACTTTTCCGTGGACCTTTCACATTATTTGGTTGTGGTGCTGCATTACTTGGAATTTTAATGGGCTTTGGTACTTTACCAATTGAATTTTTAGCTGCATTATTCATTATTCCATCTACTGTTATGAATGTTTCTTGTTGTATAACTCAGTCTTGGATTGCTTGGGGTATTGGCTATACAAAGGTTCCAACTAAGGAATATCTAAAGACGAGTATTATTTGTGGTTGGTCACTTTGTGTGATTATGGAACTTGTAACTTATTTCTGTTTCTATAGATAGGAGGATTAGTATTTATGTCAAGATTAGTTAGAATGGGCATCGACGTTGGTGGTACCCACACTAAAGCCGTTGCTATTGATAATGCAACTCATGAAATTATTGGTAAATCGTCTGTTAAAACAACTCATGATGACAAATCCGGAGTTGCTGCAGGTGTTGTTCAAGCATTTATGAATTGCTTAAGAGAAAATAATATTGATCCTTCCGAAGCTGTCTTTGTTGCTCACTCAACAACTCAAGCGACAAATGCTTTAATTGAAGGTGACGTTGCAACTGTTGGTATCTTAGGAATGGGTACGAGAAATATTGGTTCATTTATGGCTAAGGTTCAAACTCATCTTAGGGATATCAATCTTGGTAATGGACGCAAGATTCATATCGTTCATGAATATTTAGCCGAAAAGAATATTAATCATGAAAATGTTAAAAAAGCGGTACTTGCTTTAAAAGAAAAGGGCGCTACAGTTATTGTAGCTTCAAAAAGCTATGGCGTTGATGATATAGCTGACGAACAATTTGTCTTTGATATTTCAAAGGATGAGTTAGGCTTTGAAACTACTATGGCATCAGATATTACTAAGCTTTATGGCTTATCAAGAAGAACAAGAACAGCTGCTATAAATGCTTCCATTTTACCTAAGATGCTTAATACCGCTAATCAAACCGAAGAATCAGTTCGCAAGGCAGGAGTTAAGGTTCCTTTAATGATCATGCGTGGTGATGGCGGTGTAATGGAAATTAATGAAATGAAAAAGCGTCCTGTACTTACAATGCTTTCAGGTCCTGCTGCTTCTGTTATGGGCTCTTTAATGTATTTACGTGCTTCAAACGGTGTTTATTTTGAGGTTGGTGGAACAACTACTAATATCGGGGTAATTAAAGATGGTCGTCCTGCAATTGATTATTCAATGATTGGTGGATATCGTACCTATATTTCATCACTTGATGTTCGTGTTGAAGGTGTTGCTGGTGGCTCTATGATTCGTCTTAATAAGCAAAGAGTTCATGATGTAGGACCTCGTAGTGCTCATATTGCTGGCCTTGATTATGCTGTATTTACACCTCTTGAAGAAATTGAAGATCCACAGCTTGAACTATTTAGTCCAAAGCCAGGTGATCCTGATGATTATGTAGCAATTAAGCTTAAGAGTGGCAAGCGTGTAACAATTACAAATTCCTGTGCCGCTAATGTTTTAGGCCTTGTTCATGAAGGTGATTTCTCTTATGGAAATGTTGAAAGTGCAAGACGCTGTATGCAGCCAATTGCGGATTATCTTCATACAACTGTTGAGGATGTTGCAACACAAATAATGGAGCGTTCTTATGAAAAGGTATCACCAATTATTTTTGATTTAGCTCGTAAGTATCGTCTTGAGCATGACCAAATTTCCCTTGTTGGTGTTGGCGGTGGTGCTACATCACTTATTAGATATGTTGCTAAAAAGATGGATGTACGCTACAGTGTTCCTGAAAATGCAGAGGTTATTTCTTCTATTGGTGTAGCTCTTGCAATGGTTAGAGATGTAGTTGAACGTGTTGTTCCTAATCCAACTCCTGAAGATATTAGAGCTATTAAGGTAGAAGCTATTAATAAAGCGGTTGAAAGTGGTGCTGAACCATCTAGTGTTGAGGTTCATATTGAAATTGATGCTCAAACATCTAAGCTTACGGCTATTGCAACGGGATCAACGGAGGTAAAAACTACTGATTTATTAAAGGAATGTAGTGAAGAAGAGGCCTTAACTCTTGCAAGTGAAGATATGCGTCAAGAAAAAGAAAATACCCATCTTGCTGGTCGTACTAAGGGCTTCTATGCTTATGAGGCTACAATTAAAGGAAAGAATGCAATGCGTGTTCTTGATAAAAAAGGCTTTATTAAGGTTCAAAGAAATGACGCCGAGGCTATTGTTTGTAAACCAGGTTCTTATCGTACAGTTGTATCCAAAATGTGGGAAGATCTTTCTGTTTATAAATCAGATGCAATTTTAAGACCAGATTATTATGTTTGCTTCGGAGCCCGTGTAATGGACTTTAATGGTTCAAATGAGTTAAATAATATCTTAATGCTTATGGAAGTCGAGCTAAATATGCTTGATGGAAATGAAGACATTATGATAATTGGTGCTAAAAATCAAATTTAAAAGAGGTTTATTATGTTAACAGCTAAATTAGGAAATGAAGCTAGCTATAATTATAATAGCGAAAACTTTAAAAAAGCTTTTAAATGGCTTAAGGAAACAAATTTAGAAGAATTAACTCCTGGAAACTATCCTATTGATGGTGATAAGGTTTATGCAAATGTTCAGGAATATGATTCTATGCCTTACGGTGAGTGCTTATTTGAGGCTCATCGTAAGTATCACGATATTCAATATGTGTTAGAAGGTGAAGAGGAGTTTGGCTATACTGAGGTTGAAGGATTGGAAATTAAAATTCCTTATGATGATAAAAAAGATTTAATGTTTTTTGAATTTCCACATGATGCTGGGCATATTGTTCTTCATAAGGGGGAATTTGCTATCGCATCACCAATTGATGCTCATCAGCCTCGTGTTATGCATAATACTTCATGTCATGTTAAAAAAATTGTTTTAAAGGTTAGGGTTGATTAATTTATGAAAATGACATTTCGCTGGTATGGCTATGATGATAAAAATACACTAGATTATATAAGACAAATTCCTGGTATGACAGGAGTAGTTACAGCTTTATATACAGTACCTGTTGGTGAGGTATGGCCAGAAGATGAAGTAGCTCGTCTTCATGATTATGTTACAAGCCATGGTCTTGAGATGGAAGTAATTGAATCTGTTCCCGTATCTGAGGATATTAAGCTTCATCGTGGTGACTATAAGCGTCATATTGAAAACTTTAAGGAAAATATTAGAATACTATCTCGTCATGGTGTTAAATGTATTTGTTATAACTTTATGCCTGTTTTTGATTGGACAAGAAGTCAATTAGATCATAAGCTTCCTGATGGAAGCGAGGCTTTAGTTTATTATAAAGAAGATGTAGATAAACTAGATCCTACAAAGCTAACGCTACCTGGCTGGGATTCATCTTATAAGCCAAGTGAGGTTAAGGAATTAATTGAAGCCTACAAAGAGCTTGGTGAAGAAGGCTTGTGGGCAAATCTTAAGTATTTCCTTGAAGAAATTATTCCTGTTGCTCGTGAGTGCGATGTATTGATGGCAATTCACCCTGATGATCCAGCTTGGCCTATCTTTGGTATTCCAAGGATTATTACAAGTGAGAAGAATTTAGATAGATTCTTATCACTTGTAGACGATCATTATAATGGACTTACATTATGTTCTGGTTCTTTAGGAACAAATCCTCAAAATGACATGGTACATTTAGTAAAGAAATATGCGGCAATGGATCGTATTCACTTTGCTCATATTAGAAATATTAAGCTTGTAGGTGAAGAATCATTTGAGGAATCTGCTCACTATTCAAAGTGTGGTTCTCTTGACATGTTTGGTATGATTAAGGCTTATCATGATGCCGGTTATACTAAATATATAAGACCAGATCATGGAAGAATGATTTGGGATGAGAAGGCTAAGCCTGGCTATGGCTTATATGATAGAGCTTTAGGTTCTATGTATATAACAGGTATCTGGGAAGCCTTAGATAGAATGGAAAATAAGTAGTAACATAAAGGTTGGTTAAATATCAACCTTTTTTACTTAGGATAAAAAAATCAGTTTTAAGTAAAGAAAATGCTTATATTTTTACTTAGATGTAAAATACAAGTATGATGGATACATTATTATATTAGATAAGATACAGAGTTATAATTAAATTGTAAAATAAAAAAAGCGACTAATAATCGCTTTTTGTCGTTATCAAATATTATTTTAAAATTATTTTTAATAAATCATCAATGATGCTATCACTTAAATTTATTAGTTCTGTTTTATTAGCTGTTTTCGAATTTAGATAGAATGATGTAATATTAGTAAAACCTCCAACTAAAAAGGCAGATACAGCATTAGCCGGATATCTAAGCTTTGCAGCGTCAAAATGATTAGCTACTAAGTTACTTAGCTTTTCGAAGGCTGTATTTTGAATAATATAGGCCATAATAGAATTGCCTTGATATTCAAGGGTCATTAAAATATTTTTATTGTCGAAGCATAAATCAGCAATTTTATTAAACAATGTTTTAAAGAAAAGATTAGGCTTAGTTGAAATTTCATAGGCTTCTTTAGAACTATTAAAAATATCCATTAATATTTCATCAAGATATTCTTTAAAAAGATCATACTTGTCTTGATAATGATTATAGAAAGTTACACGATTAACATTAGCTTCATCACATATTTTTTGAATGGTAAGCTTATCGAAGGAATTGTCTTTCATTAATGTTTGAAAGGCTTGCTTTATAGCGGCTTTAGTTTTAATTGTTCTAATATCGTTTTTCATTTACAATTTTCCTTTTCCGTCGTTTAATTTACATTTGTAAAAAAATGTAATTGAATCATTCTTTACAATATTATATTATATCATAGGTTTTTTTAAAATTCGACACTTTAGGAGGTAAAAAATGAAGAAAATATGTAAATTTATTGTAGATCATGCTAAAACCATATTGATTTTATTTATTCCAATCCTAATATTATGTGCACTTTCAATTGATAAGGTGAATATTGAATATTCTATTACATCATATTTACCAGCAAGTACAGATACTAAAAAAGCACTTGATATTATGGATGAGGAATTTGTAACCTATGGTACATCTACTTTTTTAATTCGTAATATAACTTATGAAGATGCATCTAAGCTTAAAGATGAAATAGAAGAGCTTCCGGGTGTAAAGTCTTTACCATTTGAAAATACAAAAGACTATTACTCATCATCATCAGCTCTATTTACAATTACATATGATGGTACAGAAGATGACCAAATATGTGTTGATGCTTATAATCAGGTTTTAAAAATGGTTAAGCCGTATGATGCTCTTGTAAAAAACTCACTTGTAGATACATATGCAGATGATTTAGCTCGTGATATTAATAACATCTTGATTCTTGTAATTGGTGTAATTATCATTGTCCTAGCCTTTACTTCAAAGAGTTTTGCAGAAGTAATTGTATTTTTACTTGTATTTGGTGCAGCTGCCTTACTAAATATGGGTACTAACTTCTTTTTTGGAACAATTTCCTTTATTTCAAATTCGGTTTGTGTAATTTTACAGCTAGCTCTTGCAATCGATTACGCTATTATTTTATCTCATCGTTTTGCAGAAGAAAAAGCACGAGGCTTAGCTCCAAAAGAAGCTTTAACAGAAGCACTATCAAAAGCTATTCCAGAAATTTTTGGCTCATCATTAACTACTATTTCCGGTTTGCTTGCTCTATGCTGTATGACATTAAAGCTTGGTCAGGATATGGGATTAGTACTTGCTAAGAGTATTGTTTGTTCAATGCTAATTGTATTCCTTTTAATGCCAAGTATTATTTTATTATTCACTAAAGCGATTGATAAAACATCACATCGTGATTTTGTCCCTAAAATTACATTTTTTTCAAAAGGCGTATTAAAACTTAAACACATAATTCCTTTTATTTTCGTTGCTTTAGTTGGTGTTGGTGCTTATTTTTCTATGAATCTATCATATAGCTATGCTCAAAGTGCTATTTCAACATCCAAACCAACTGAATCAATGATTGCTTCAAGTCAAATAAAAGAAATCTTTGGTTCAAAAAATCAGTTTGTTATTTTAGTTCCTGCTGGTGATTATCAAGAAGAAAAGCAGGTTGTAGAATATCTAAAGGAAGAAAATCTTGTTAGTGATATTACTTGTATTTCAAATGTTGAAATTACATCTAATAATATTACATATTCTCTAGTCGATAAAATGAATTATAAGGATTTCGCTTTATTTTTGGGTATTGACCAAACAACTGCTAAGGATATATATCTTGCGTATGCTTATCTTTCAAGTGAGGATAATGATTTTGAAGAGGTAATGATATTTGAAGCTAATCCTGATATTTATACAACAACCATTCTCGACATGGCCGATTGTGCGTTTTCACATGATGATTTTATAAGAGCTTATTTAAATAATAATCAGGATTTACTTGATAATTATGACGATATTAAAGATCAAATTAGTGATGCTGAGGACCAATTAATTGGTACAAATTATACACGTATTGTATTTAATATTAAATCTGAAATTGAAGATAAAGAAACATTTGATTTAATTGAACGTATGACAAATAATTTGAAGCCATATCATCCGGGATTGATATTTGCTGGTGATTCAATGTCATCATATGATTTGAATGCATCTTTTTCAACCGATAATCTTTTGATTTCTGTTCTTACCATTGTATTTGTTTATTTAATCTTAATGTTTACCTCAAGCTCTTGGGGATTACCTTTATTACAGGTTGCGACAATCCAAGGTGCGATATTTATTAACTTTGCAGTTCCCGCAATAGAAGGAATTAATATTTTCTTCTTTGTATATTTGATTGTATCTTCAATTCAAATGGGTGCGACAATTGATTACGCTATTGTAATAACTAACCGTTATACAGAACTAAGAAGTGGTGGAAGCGACAAACGAAACGCAGTTATTGATACCTTAAATCAATCATTTCCAACGATCGTTACATCAGGAACAATTATGATTGCGGCGGGATATTTAATTTACTTTCTTGTATCAGACCCTCTTATTTCAACCCTAGGTCTAGCACTTGGAAGAGGAACAATAATTTCAATTTTATGTGTTATGTGTGTACTTCCTATTTTCTTGTATTTCTTTGCGGACAAGCTTTTAAAACTAAAGCTTCCTAAGATTAATACCGAAAAGTATAAGAAGCACTTTAAAAAAATTAAAACAATAAAGGAGGATACTAACAATGAAGATTAAAAGATTACTTTCAATTTGCTTTATAGCTATTTTTTCTTGCTTAACTTTGTTTCTAACTACTAAGTCAGAGGCTTTAGATGAAGACTATTATGTGACATTTTCAGCGGATAATTATCAGAAAAAGTCAGCTAATAAAATGACAAAGCCTAGTGAAGATGCTGATTATTATGTTCTTTTAAATGTTAATCTAGATGCTACTAATAAATTTAGAGTAGAATCAAATAGTGGAGTTATTTATTATAACAAGAGTGGTAATGCAATGAGTGTTTCTGTTACAACTGCTTCTAAATATAATATTTATTTTGCTAAGGATTATGTTTATGATGAAGAGCATGTAAATGATACATTGACTAAAACCGATGCTCATATTTCTTATGAATACTATTTAAAGCCAAGCTTTAAGGCTGTTGTTGGTGAAAATGAATACGAGCTTAAGTTTAATCAATTTAATAGTTCTTATGATGAATATTATATTGATGAGATAAAGTTAAATGAAAATGATGTTATTTCATTTAAGGATAATGAAGGAAATAATCTAAATTATAGCCTTGACTTAGAAAAATATACTGTCCCTGCTTCTGGAACTTATCGTATTTTATATACACCTGGAAAAATAACTGATAGTAATTTATATTTATATGATGAAAATGGTAATTTTGGTACAGGTGATGATTATAAATACTATTCTTACATTAATGAGGTTAGTTTATATTATGTTGTATTTAAAGAAAAATATATTTCAAAATATACAGAAAGTGTAAAAATTAATAATGAAGATGCTTATAAGCTAAACTATAACCACGATGATGCATCAGGTGGTTATAAATCACTTGATTTCTATGTTGGCGCAGAGGATGCTAATCTAAATTATTTAATTTATCGTTTTGATGAGATTACAAATGATTATATATTAATTAACGATGACAATGATGATGATACCGTTATTTCTAAGATTGATCTTGATGATAGAGGATGGTATGAAATTTCTTTTATAGCTTTAAATGATAAGTACCAAACTAAGGCAATTAAGCAAGAGCGTGCTATTAATGATTATTATATTGCATCTAATTTGAATGATTATTTATTTGATGAATATGGTAATCATGATTTAAATGAACTATATAAATTCACAGAAATAAAAGAAGATAATGATGATTTATATAATAAGGATTATGCTCAGTATCTTTTATATTTAACTATTGATGAATATCAAGCTAAAAATAAGGTTGAATTTTATATTACTGATGGTGTAAAGGATTATAAGGATGGTTCAAATTATATTAGCTTAAATCAGGCTGGTACCTATGAAATTATTTTTTCACCAGATCATGTTTATTCTCGTTTAAGAAATTATAAATATTCTCTTCTTGCAGATGAAAACGTTAAGGAAGAAGTAGTAATTTCAAACGTATCTGATTTTGTTAATTTTGTAAATAATTGTAACAGTGATAGAGAATATTCTTTAAATAAAGTATTCAATTTAGTTAAAGATATCGATATATCAAAAATTGCTAGTAAACATATAACAAGCTTCAGTGGCGAATTTAATGGTAATTATCATACGATTAGCAATTTAGCAATTAGCTATGATGATTCTACTGATGATGCATCTTTATTTGGCTTAGTAACTAAGACTGGTGTAATAAAGAATGTTGAATTTGAGAACGCTAAAATTACAGCCGAAGGTGGATCTTATGTTGGAATTGTTGGACATTTATTTGGTAACGTAGAAAATGTTACTGTAAGTGGTAGCATTAGTGGTAAAAGCTATGTTGGTGTAATTGCATATATGGGTAATTACAAGCTTGATAAGGATGATAGTTCTGTAGATTCAACTAAAAATATAGGCTATTCTCGGGCAATTAATGTTACTAACAATGCAAATGTTTTAGGTAAGAGCTATGTTGGTGGAATTGTTGGATTTAATGGGGGCAAGGTTATCAATTCAACTAATAGAGGTGAAATTAATAATAAACAATATCCAACTAATGAAAATGTTAGATGTATTGGTGGAGTAGCCGGCTATTCAATTGGAGAAATTATTTCAAGCGAAAATCGCGGTAGAGTAGGATACTCTAGTGTTGGTGTATTTGTTGGAGGACTTGCAGGCCTTAGTAATGGTGCTTTCTACTTTAGTAATAATTATGCTGATATTTATGGTAGAACTAATGTCGGTGGTATTGTTGGCTACTATACAACTGTATCTTCTGATTCAAATTATAATGAGTATTTTGGTTCATCTGATTATCAAGAAATTATTGATTCAATTTTAAATTCATCAAGCGATAAAAATGATGATGTTGTATCTAGTACTAATTTAAATAAGAATATTATTTTATATTGCTACAACAACGGTACTATTTTTGGTAATGGAAGTGTTGGCGGAATTTGTGGATTAGTTGATATTTCAAGTACAATTAGAGCATGTATTAATAAAGCCAATGTTTCTGTTGAAAGTGGTTCATATGTAGGCGGTATTGTAGGTCAAATGAAGAATGGTACCATTACAGAATCAATTTCTTATGGTAATATATTTGCAAGCGGCCTAAATAGCGCTCAATATGTTGGTGGAATTGCTGGTTATATTGATGGTACTATCTCTTATTCAATGTCTTATACTGTTATTAAGGGTCTAAATTATCTTGGTGGAATTTCGGGATATGCTACAAAGACTTCAAAGATAATTTCTAATTTAAGTGATTGCTATTTTGTCGTTGAAACAGGTTCAACATATATAGGTAATATTTTAGGATATGCTGATTCCTTAGATATGTCATCAGGTACGTTCAATGAAAATATTAAATATAATTACTACATTGATAATGAATTTAAAGGAATTAATAAAATTAATTATGGCTCAGAATCGGATTATGCAGCCTCATTAATTACAAGTGATTCACTTATTAGCTATAATACACTATCTAAGTTTTTAGATAATCGTTTTTCTGGTGATAATTATATTGGTGGACTTGATAAGACTTCATATCCTTATTTAAAGTCATATGAAGAATTAATTGCTTATGATGATTTTGATGTAACACTTGATTATAATAGTTTAGGTAAGAAGCAGCTTGAAATTTTATTTGCTATAGAAAAAGAGTGTGCACGCGTATCTAAGGTATATATATTTATGGAATGGAACGAAGATAATGGTGATGTTGATGATTATGACTCATTTGAGATTAATTCTATTTGCCGTGTATATGACGCCAAGGTTCCATTAACTCCTGGATTTAAGCATTCTTCTTTAGTAAATGGTGGCTATTATTATCAAGGAAAAAAGGCGAAATATTTTGTTAACTGGGATATAACTGATAATAATGTTATTTATGCAAAATACGAGGTTGTAAAAACAAGTATTGCAACATCTGATGAGACTATTTTTGTTGAGGGTGAATTTGCACCTGAAACAAGGCTTGAGGTTCACCGTAATGGTGATAATTATGTTTTAGTTTTCATTGTTGATGGAAAAGAAGTAACATATGATAATATTATTGTTAAGATTAAAAACACAGACTCTAAGGTTTATGTATGTGATGATGAAGCTAAAAATGAGGTTGAAACTACCATTTATGGTGAATATAATACCTTTACATTAAAAAATAGCTCTCAACAATTTGGTTTAATTGCTAATGATCATTCAATGCCTAGCTATTTATGGGCTATTATCGGAGCTGGTAGTGTTCTTGTAATTTGTGGTATTGTATGTCTTATTACATACACTGTAAGGAAGAAAAAACAACAATAATTTTAAGAGAATGGATTATTATAGTCCATTCTTTTTTTTGCAAAAAAAATAATTATGTAATACGTTTTGTCAAATGCTATCTAAAATGCTAGAAAACATATTCAAAAATCTAAAATGAATAAAAATAAAGAAAAAGCTTACACCGATAATATATTTAAGCATTTATAAAACTGCCTACTTATGTCTTTTTTTAAAATATTTAGCATATATTTAGCGGGTGATTAAATGAAAGATATAATTGTAAAAGGAGTAAAATATGAAGGAATTGAAATTGAGCTTCCTAAAACAACACTTTTAATTATTAAGGGTAAAAAGGGCTTTATTATGTGTGGTGCATTAAATGTTGATGTTTATAATACCCCTAACATGCTTGAGCGAAATGTAATATGTGCAAGTGTTAGAGGTGTAAGAACATTTGATGATATGCTAAATGCTAATATTTATGATTTAAGTAATGGTATGAAAGCCTTAGGAGCTTATAAAGGAATGAGAGTAGATGAGGCTTTGGTTTATATTTCGTAAGAAAAGAAGGTTAATATTTTTAATATTATTAGTTGCTTTATTTTTTAGCTTAACAGAGTCATATTTTGATGATAACGTAATTGAATATGTCAAAATTAAGGCGATGCAAATATATGAAAAAAATGTAACGGCTGTAATAAAAAAATCTATTTTAGAAAATATGGATGAAAATCTTATGAAGCTAAAATATAATGATGGCAAGATATCCTATGCTTACCTAGATACATACGAGGCTTTAAATATTAAGGCTGAAGCTTCTAGTATGCTTAGTAAATTAAATCCCGAAATTGAAAATATGGTAAACTATGTATCGGTTCCCGTTGGGTATTTTTTTACCAAGAAATTTATGCTAACAGATGGATTAAAGGTTCCCTTAAGATTAACGGTATATCAAGCATTTGATAGTGAAATTGTAAGTGACGTTTCTGATTACGGTATTAATAATCAATTATATGAGGTATCATTACAAATTAAAATGGATATTTATATTCAAATCCCTTTTCAAGAACAAATTATTAATTATGAGGACAAGATCTTACTATCGTCAGGTATTATTAATAATGAGATTCCTAATTATTATTTTCATATTGCTTAGGTTTCGTGACAAAAGGATTGTTTTGTGTTAGAATACTATCAGGTGATTTTTATGGTAGTAAAAACAAAAAAAGGATATTTTCAAGTTCTTAAGAATGTTAAGGATGCCTTTAATTTGGAAATATTTGAAGAATGCTATATTGAAGAATGGTATGATCAATTTATTTATATTGTTGGTGATATATCTGATTCAAAACTGAGATTAAAGGGCTTTAGTGCTAATCCAGCAGCTAAGGAATATTTTGAGTATATACCAGATTATTTAATTGAAGCTTGTAATTATAAGCCTGCTTATTTTATACTTAAAAAAACAACAGAAGAGTATTATAACGAGCATAAGGATGAAAAAGAAACAGAAGAAATAACAAAAGGTGATACACAAATCCCTCATATTGAAAAAGAAGCATTTGATAAGGATTCTTTAGTGTTGCTTCATACTCAAAAGAGTGCTCCCCATATTGTTCTTGATATGAATAGCTTAAATGCTGTAAAGACATATCCTTTACCAGACGATTTAGCAAATGAAATATTAAAGGATAAACAAGCTGAATTAAATCAGCGTCGTCATAAACCTAATAATAGAAATCGTAATAATCGTTGAGTATTTTACTTGTAAAAAGCTTGTAAGTAATGTATTATTTAAAAGGTGATTTTTTATGAATTTAGAAGAACAAATTGAACAAATTAATTTAGTGATTGACAAAATTAAGCCTTACTTAAATAGTGAGGGTGGAGATATTGAGTTCGTTAAATTTGAAAATGGTATTGTTTATGTAAGAATGATGGGTGCTTGTCTAGATTGCATGATGCTTGATGACACCTTAAAGGGTGGCGTTGAAGCGATGCTTATGGATGAGGTGCCTGGCGTTATTGGCGTTGAAAATGTTACAGATTTAGACTAGTGGAGAATATATGAAGAATTATTTGAATTTTAACTATGATAATATTAAACCTTTTTTAGGAGTAGATTTTGATTCGTATTTAGAAAAGTCATTAAAGTCATATGATATTTTAATGTCAAAAGAGGGGCTTGGAAATGATTTTTTAGGTTGGCTTGATCTTCCTAATTGTTATGATAAGGAAGAATTTTTACGTATTAAAAAGGCCGCATTAAAGGTAAGAGCCAATTCTGATGTTTTAGTAGTTGTAGGAATTGGTGGATCATATCTTGGGGCAAGAAGTGCGATTGAAATGCTAAAAGGATATTTTAGAAAAAATGACGTAGAAATAATTTTTGCTGGAAATCAAATGTCATCAACCTATTTGAGTGAACTTTTAGCTTATTTGAATGACAAGGATTTTAGTATTAATGTTATTTCAAAATCAGGCACTACAACAGAACCTGCAATTGCCTTTAGAGCTTTAAAGAAACTTGCAGAAGAAAAATATGGGCTTAGTGCTAAGGAAAGAATATATGCTACAACTGATGCTAAAAAAGGAGCACTTCATACACTTGCTAAAAGTGATGGATATGAGATGTTTACAGTTCCTGATGATGTTGGTGGTAGATTTTCAGTGTTGACGGCGGTGGGTCTTCTTCCGATTGCTTGTAGTGGTATTGATATTGAAAAAATGATGGAAGGGGCTAGGGATGCTCTTGAATATACAAGAGAAAGAACAAACTCTAATCCAGCTTTATACTATGCAGCAGTTAGAAATTATTTATATCAAAAAGGCTATGATATTGAGCTTTTAATTAATTATGAGCCTTGCTTAAATTATTTTTCTGAATGGTGGAAACAGCTTTTTGGAGAATCTGAAGGTAAGGATCATAAAGGAATTTATCCATCATCAGTTTCTTTTTCGACTGATCTTCATTCCTTAGGACAAATGATTCAGGATGGTAAGCGTCATTTCTTTGAAACTGTTTTGAAGGTTAAGTCACCTATTAGTGATGTAGCTATTTTGAAGGATGAAGATAACCTTGATGGCTTAAATTACTTATGTGGGCATAGTGTTGATTATGTTAATCAAAAAGCATGTGAGGCTACAAGGATTGCTCATACATCAGGGGGAGTTCCTAATATGTTAATTGAAATTCCCGAAATTTCAGCATATAGCTATGGCTATTTAGCATATTTCTTTGAAATTTCGTGTGCTATTTCAGCATATAGCTTAGGAGTTAATCCATTTAATCAGCCGGGTGTAGAGGCGTATAAGAAAAATATGTTTGCACTTCTTGATAAGCCTGGTTATGAAGATTATAAAAAAGAATTATTAAAGAATAATTAATTTTGAAATTGCCATACTATGTATGGTGATTTTTTTATGGAAAATAATAAAGATGCTTCTTTATGGTTAAGTGCTGTTAATATGAGCTTTGAAGATACATATTATACATTGGCTCTTGATGAGATTATTATTGAGGAAGAAACACAAGAAATAGATGAAATTGAGGAAGAACTAATTAGTTAAAAAAACTATTTCAATAGAAGCGTTTTCATGATATAATAAAAGAAAATGGAGGAATTATATTATGAAAATTCAAACAATTAGTCAAACATATACTTACTTCGGTAATTTTAGTAAGCTAAATACAAAAGAAGCTGATTTACGTAAGGTATTTGAAGGATATACAGCTCAGGTTGGTAAGGAAAAACTTCCAAATGGTGTTGAGGTTAATATTTATCGCTTTATTAAGGATAATACAGCTGTTACAATTCATGCTTATCGTATTGATTGTGAATATGGCTATAATAATCCTGAATGCTCATCAGAAAAGTTTATAGCATACGCTGAAGAAGCAACTAAAAAAATTGCGTCTGTTGAATCTTTAAAGGGACAACGTATTGCCTATAGTAATGTTGAATTTGTTGAGAATGGCGATGGTTCTATTCTTAGAAATTCTAATAAAGCCTTTAATATTGCGAATGTTTATGGTGAGGATGCAGTTGAACTTAATGTTCGTGTAAATCATATTAAGGATATTAATGGTGAGAAATACAATTCAGTTGTAGTAATGCAGGATGGTAAGGTTACTAATAATAATACGCATGAAGAAACTAAGGCTGTATTTATTAATAAAGACATTAATACTTTAATTACTAATCGTGAGGAAAGATTTAATCTTAATGATACAGTTAAATATCTAGGTGATATGGTACTTGAAGCTAATTCTCGTACTAAGCAGCTACTTGATAGTATTGGTGAATAATTTAATTAAATTTAATTAATATTGGAAAACTACTAAATTTCAAAGATTATTTTTTGAAAGTAGTTTCCTTTTTTTATGTAAAAATTTAATTTTGTAATTTTGAGGTAACAATTATAATGATTTTGTTATGAATGATAAAAGGTAAAAACTTTAAAATTGTTAAAAAATGATATCATTAAAATATTAGAATAGTAAAAGCTAGGAGTGATTTAATTGAAAAAAGGGAGTGCTTTGCGATATATAATAACTGCAATTCCAATGATACTTGCAGGTTGTTTTTTTGTTGGATTTTCAATAGTTCCGATAATTCAAATTATTTTTTTTCATAATCCTACTGTTGGAGGATTATTTGTTATACCGATTGGTTTCATTATTATTTTACCCATCTTTATTTTTACAATTATCTTTTTTAAAAAAATTAATAAAAGGGATGATAATTAATGCTACATACTTCTAAAAATAACTATTAAGCAACGAGAATATTAAAAAAATAAGTAATATTAGACATACTATATTTGTATGTCCTTTATTTTTATGATTTTGTGTGAAAGAAATGTGAAAAAAGCAGTATTTAATATAATTGTAAAGTTTTTATATACAATTTTTATAAAAAATAAGAAAAATGTAGTATAAAAATAAAAGAAAGTATAGTATAATAAGGTTGTAACATAAAGAAAAGATAAGAATGGAGGAAAAATAATATGACAATGAAGAAAAATGATTATTCTAGCGAAGAATATTTAAAAAGGTTGGATGCATATTGGCGTGCTGCTAACTATTTAGGTGCTGCACAGCTATATCTTTTAGATAATCCCCTTTTACAACGGCCTTTGAAAAAAGAGGATGTAAAGAAGAAGATTGTTGGACACTGGGGTACTGTTCCTGGTCAAAACTTTGTTTATGCGCATTTAAATCGTGTTATTAACAAGTATGATCTTGACCTGCTTTTAATTTCTGGGCCAGGTCATGGTGGAAATTTCTTCGTAGCTAACTCATATCTTGAGGGACGCTATTCAGAGGTTTATCCAAATGTATCTGAGGATATTGAAGGACTTAAAAAGCTTTGTAAGCAATTCTCTTTCCCAGGTGGTATTTCATCTCACGTTGCTCCAGAAACTCCAGGCTCAATTAATGAAGGTGGAGAATTAGGATATTCTCTTGCCCATGGCTTTGGTGCTGTACTTGATAATCCTAATTTAATTGCGACAGTTATTGTTGGTGATGGTGAGGCTGAAACTGGTCCGCTTGCAACTAGCTGGCAGGGAAATAAATTTATTAATCCTAAGGGTGATGGTGCTGTTTTACCAATTCTTCACTTAAATGGATATAAGATTGCTAACCCAACTATTTTTGCTCGTATGAGTCATGATGAAATTAAGAATTTCTTTAATGGCTGTGGCTATGAACCAATTTTTGTTGAGGGTAGTGACCCAATGACAATGCATCATATTATGGCACGAGCACTTGATAGATGTATTGAAAAGATTAAATCAATTTGGAAGGATGCTCGTGAAAATGGTTCAACTAAACGACCAATTTGGCCAATGATTATTTTACGTACACCTAAGGGTTGGACAGGACCAAAGGTAGTAGATGGTAAGCAAATTGAAGGTACCTTTAGAGCACATCAGGTTCCAATTATGATGGATAAGCCTGAGCATTTAAAGATGCTTGAGGATTGGCTAAAGAGCTATCATCCTGAGGAGCTCTTTACAGAAGATGGACATCTTCGTCCAGAGCTTAGAGAGCTTGCTCCTAAGGGACATCAAAGAATTAGTGCAAATCCTCATACAAATGGTGGAAGATTACTTACTGATTTGCGACTTCCAGATTTTAGAGATTATGCTTTAAAATTTGATGCACCAGGTTCAATTGAATCTCAGGATATGACTAATCTTGGTGCCTTTGTTAGAGACATTTTTAAATTAAATGAAAAAACAAAGAATTTCCGTATTTTTGGTCCTGATGAAACAGCATCTAACCGTTTAAATAAGGTATTTGAGGTTACAAATCGTGATTGGAATAGTGAGCTTTTAAATAATGATGAATATTTAGCTCATGATGGACGTGTAATGGATTCAATGCTTTCAGAACACATGTGTGAAGGCTGGCTTGAGGGCTATCTTTTAACTGGTCGTCATGGTTTCTTTGCCTCATATGAAGCATTTATTCGTGTTGTAGATTCAATGGTTAGCCAGCATGCAAAATGGCTAAAGGTTTGTAATCAATTACCTTGGAGAGCTAAGATTGCATCGCTAAATTTGATTCTTTCATCAAATGTATGGCAGCAGGATCATAACGGTTATACACATCAGGATCCAGGCTTCCTAGATCATATTGCTAATAAGAAGCCAGATGTAGAACGTATTTACCTACCACCTGATACAAACTGCTTACTTTCTTGCTTCGACCACGTTATTCGTTCTAAAAACTATGTTAACGTGCTTGTTACATCTAAGCATCCACGTCCTCAATGGCTAACAATGGATGAGGCGGTTGCTCACTGTACTCAGGGTGTATCTATTTGGCAATGGGCATCTAATGATAAGGGCGCTGAGCCTGATGTTGTTATTGCCTGTGCTGGTGAAACTCCAACCCTTGAAGCTCTTGCAGCAGTTACTATTTTAAGAGATGCTATGCCAGAACTTAAGATTCGTTTTATTAACGTTGTTGATTTAATGAAGCTTGAATCTAATACTAAGCATCCTCATGGTTTAACAGATGAGGCCTATGATGCATTATTTACTAAAGACCGTCCTATTGTATTTGCCTTCCATGGTTATCCAACTTTAATTCACGAGCTTACATATTTAAGACATAATCGTAATTTAAAGGTATTTGGATATCAAGAAGAGGGTACAATTACAACTCCATTTGATATGCGTGTTCAAAATGAAATTGACCGTTATCACCTTGTAATGGCAGTAATTAATAGCTTGCCTGAGCTTGGTAATAAGGGTGCATATTTACTTCAAGAAATGCGTGATAAGCTTGTATATCATAAGAATTATATTAATGAGTATGGTGAGGATATGCCTGAGGTTAAAGCCTGGAAGTGGCATACACCAGAAGCTAAGTAATTAAGTAAAGCCCCTAATAAGGGCTTTATTTTCTAATTATGAAATTGATTAAACATTTTATTACAATTACAAGACATCGCCACATGGTCTTAAGGTATTGCTTTAAATGTGGACTATATAAACAAGGCTTATTACATGATTTATCTAAATATGGTATAACAGAGTTTTTTAATGGTGTTAAATATTATGCGGGTATTTATTCACCTCATCATAATGAGCGTAAGAATAAGGGCTATAGTGATGCTTGGATGCATCATAAAGGAAGAAACAAGCATCATAGTGAATACTGGTATGATGTAAATCCTCTAACAAATCGTTATGAGGCAGTTAAAATGCCTGATAGATATGTTGGAGAAATGATTTGTGATAGAATTGCGGCTTCTAAAAATTATAACCGGAAGAATTATAAAAATGATATTCCCCTTAATTATTTTTTGAAGGAACAGGATAGAATAATAATGCATAATGATACAAGAGAGCTTGTTTTAAAGCTTCTTACAATGTATCAGGATAAAGGTGAAAAATATACATTTAAGTATATAAAAAAGAATTTAAGACATAATAAGGCAACATATTAAAGAATAGGATTTAATCTTATTCTTTTTAATATATTCTTTGATGGATTTTAATAAAGCTTTTTTAGCCTATGATACAACAGAAGGAGCATTTTGCCAAACAATAAATAAAAAAATGTCTCAACATGACGCGGCTTTATATGTGATTAAACAGGCCGGACTCAATCAAACAAAAGAAGTTGATCCTTCCTGGTTTTATGATGATAATATTAAGAATATGTTTTATCAAAGACTTGGACCTTTAAAAAAGAAAATAATTTATTTAAATAAGATATTTATTTAGGGTATTAATAAATAATTGCAGTATCACAAAATTCCGATTAAATAGACACTAAAAATCACAAAATTCAAAAAAAAGCCTAAACTATATTATGTTGTGAGTTATTTAATAAATATTTAAATTTAATTAAATCGTTTTTTATTTAGTTTTATTTTTAATCTACATATTTAATCAAAATAAAAAAGAATATTTTATAATAATAATTTGATATATGGATTTTTTCATATATCTTTTTTATTTAGCTGTAATTTAAAGAAAATTATAAAATATATTATACTAGGTGATATTTATAAAAAGAATATTAATTGCGGTATTTATAGCATTTGTATCTAGCACAATATCAAAGACAAGTCCTAGTAAACTTACGATTGTAATTGATCCAGGCCATGATGGTATCTATGATACAGGAACGAGTGTGGGAAATTATAATGAGGGTGATATTAACTTAAAAATAAGTCAAAAATTGAAGAATATACTTGATGAAGATTATAATGTTATTTTGACAAGAGAGGACGAGAATTTTCTTGGAAATAGTAATCATTTTGTAAAAAGAAATGATTTGAATCAAAGAATAGCGATTATAAATAATAGTAAATGTGACCTTTTTATTTCAATTCATCAAAATTTCTTCCCTTATGATGCTTATCATGGTGCCGAGGTTCACTATAATAATATTAATTCTTTTAATAAAGGAGTCGCTTTTTTATTATTAAATAGTATTAAAATGACTTTAAATAATACAACAAGAGAAATAAAGGAAAATAATGACGTATACATTCTTAAACATATTTCAAAACCAGGCTGTTTAATTGAATGTGGTTTTATGTCTAATAAAGAAGAATTGAGTAAGCTAATAGAAGATGATTACCAAAATAGTATGGCTAGTGCTATAAAAAAAGGGATAGATACTTATTTTGAGATAATGGCTTGAAATAAGTGTATTTAAAGTTTAAAATAGAAGAAAGCGGAGGAATAACGAATGAGGCTTATTTCTAAAATTTTAAAATCTTCATTATTTTGGATTGTACTTTATTTAATATATGCATTAATAATGAATATATTTAAATTAGAAAGCTGTCCTATAAAGCTTTTAATAGGTCTTCCTTGCCCAGGCTGTGGGATGACAAGAGCTATTTTATGTCTTTTAAAATTAGATTTTAAGGGTTCATTTAGATATAATGCTTTATGGCTAATTCTTCTTTTTATAGTAGTTGTTGCAATATTAAAAAAATATGGGATATTTAAAAAGCTATATTATAGTAGAGTGTTTTGGACTTTAATTGGTACAACTATCCTAACCTATTATATTTTACGATTAATTTATGTTTATCCTAATGAACCAATGGACTACTATTATTTCAACTTATTAAATAGAATGAGAGGGAAAGTATGATTAAACTAGAAAATGTAACTAAGTTTTATAATTCAAAGGGAATAATAACCCA
>OCPS01000440.1_pt1 | contig 46336 bp, 32 predicted proteins | sample 1538651 | NCBI WGS metagenome assembly OCPS01 (sample SAMN04571715, study PRJEB22368) | human gut metagenome | biome: human gut; material: stool | host: Homo sapiens | place: Luxembourg | collected 2012-09-21 | reverse complement strand
TAAATTATCGTTTACAGTAGAAGGAGAAACTATATGATGAGTGTTTCAGATTGGATAAGTATTATTTGTGCGGGAGTTGCTTTAATAGTTACGATTATTATTGCAGTCCTACAAATAAGACAAAGCAACCGTATGGAGAGGCTTGAAAGAAGGCAGGACAAGCGTGATGAGCAGCGCCATCAAGAAAGCGTAAAATCACAAGCGGTTTCATTTATTTCTAAATATTATAAGGATAGAGGGCTTATTCCATTATGTGCAATAGCCACGATGTATAATGATTTGTTTTATTACAACAGAGAGATGTATAGAGAATTTTGCTGTTGTACTAAAGAGGTTCAAAATATAATTTTGGAATATTGTGAATTAGATTTACGAGTTAAAGAGTATAATATTTACGAAAAGTGTTTGAATGCAATAGAAAGTGTGGTGAATGAATACTTTCCTAATGATAGGAAAATTTTTTATGAGGGAGGGAAATATTTTCTACGCAGTTTAGAAAGCTATGCTAAAAAGACGATTCCGCATCAAGAGTTTGAGTATGAAAATTATATTACAGATGTTTTAGTTACTGCATTTAAGAACAATGATAAAAAAGATAAACCTATTCAACATTTGTTAGAAAAATACAATTTTGGAAGTTGCAAAGAAATAGAGGCGTGCCAATTGGTTACTGTTATCGCAAAGTTTGTAGCAATCTATGGAAATGAAAATAAAAACATTGATAAATCATATGGTTCTCCAGGAGAATATGATGGTGAAGTAATAGGAACAATGGAAGATTTATTCTTGTTAGCGTTATTTGAAATATATGTAAATTGTGTTAATGACAGAAACTGAGATATTAGAAAAGAAAGGTGAAAGAGTATGAATGAAAATACGGAATGTAGATATGGGATGCTTACAACAAGTCAAATATTGGATGTGATTATAGGAAGTCAAGGATTGAAAAAATCAGCGAATGGATATGAATGTAAAATTAATTTGTATAAATGTAATTTAAAGGTAAAACAAGTGTATAATTTGATTGAATTTGGAATAGATCCGACAATGTCTAGGTTACACCCATTAATTTCAATTAATGCTCCTATAAGTACATGTGAAGAAATATATAAGTATGATGAGGAATACTTTAATGTTGAACAAAAAAATCTACTAGATATGATTCCAGATTATATAAAAGAAACATATGGAGATGAGTTTTCAATTGTGACATTTTCTATTCTTCATGAAGTTGGACATTGGGAGTATTTCTGCAAAATGAATTATACTCCGATTGAGTATGGTGAAAAAGAGAAAATCAGAAGAAAAGAAGTATATGTAAATAATTGGGAAGAAGATAAAATGGCAAAAGAATATAGAAATATTGAAAGTGAAAAAGTTGCGGACAAATATGCTTTAAATAGACTTGAAGAAACACTAAAAAATATCGTGAATAAGTATTTTAATTGAGAAAATCCAATTTGAGGATATAAATAGGAATAAAGGACAAGTATAAAGAATAAGTGTTTTCTATATAATGTTATAAATGCAAATAGATAGGATGGTGTAGAAAAATACTATTTTTCAACCCCCTTGCACAACCTTAATTTTTGCACTATACTATATTAGTTAGAGATGTAATCTCAAATAGTATTTCATAGTAGGAGAAAAGTGAAAATGACAAAAGTTAGAACAAGATTCGCACCTAGTCCAACAGGAAGAATGCATGTAGGAAATTTAAGAACTGCACTTTATGAATTTTTGATTGCTAAGCATGCAGGTGGAGATTTTATTTTAAGAATAGAAGATACAGATAGAGAGCGTTTGGTTGAAGGCGCAGTTGATATTATTTATAGAACTATGGCTGAAACAGGTCTTGTACATGATGAAGGTCCTGATAAGGATAAGGGATTTGGTCCTTATGTTCAGAGCGAGCGTCAGGCATCAGGTTTATATCTTGAATATGCTAAGAAGTTAATTGAATCAGGAGATGCATATTACTGTTTTTGTGATAAGGAGAGATTGGAATCTTTGAAGACTTCTGTAGGTGAAGATGGAAAAGAGATTACAGTTTATGACAAGCATTGTCTTCATTTATCAAAAGAAGAAATTCAGGCAAATCTTGATGCAGGCAAGCCTTATGTAATTAGAATTAACATGCCAACAGAAGGAACTACAACTTTTGTTGATGAATTATATGGTGAGATTACTGTTGAAAACAAAGAACTTGACGATATGATTTTGATTAAGTCAGACGGATATCCAACATACAATTTTGCTAACGTTGTTGACGATCATCTTCAGCAGATTACTCACGTTGTAAGAGGTAATGAATATATTTCTTCATCACCTAAATATCAGAGATTATATGAAGCTTTTGGTTGGGAACCACCTAAATACGTTCATTTACCTTTGATTACAGATGAAAATCACAAGAAGTTAAGCAAGCGTTCAGGTCACGCTTCGTATGAAGATTTAATTGAACAGGGATTTTTACCTGAAGCAGTTGTTAACTATTTGGCACTTTTAGGATGGAGCCCTGAAGACAATAGAGAAATCTTTTCACTTGATGAGTTGATTAAGGAATTTGATTATCACAAGGTAAACAAGAGCCCATCAGTATTTGACATTCAGAAGCTTAAATGGATGAATGGGGAATACATTAAGGCTATGGACAATGAAAAATTCTATGAAAAAGCTATGCCATACATCAAGAAAGTTATTACTAAGGATTTGGATTTAGAGAAGATTCTTGATATGGTTAAGACTAGAATTGAAACATTCCCAGAGCTTATGGATATGGTTGATTTCTTTGAAGAATTACCTGAATATGATGTGGCTATGTACACTCATAAGAAGATGAAAACTAATTCAGAAAATTCATTAGAAGTGTTAACAGAATTACTTCCAATTCTTGAAGCAACAGATGATTATTCAGTTGACGGACTTCACGATACAGTATTTGAATATATTGGAAAGAAGGGTTGCAAGAATGGTCAGGCTTTATGGCCACTTAGAACTGCAGTTTCAGGAAAGCAGATGACACCTGCCGGAGCTTTTGAAATTATGGAAGTTATCGGAAAAGAAGAATCAATTAGCAGAATTAAGAAAGGTATTGAATTATTATCAAAATAATTTTAATACGAAATATAGTTATTAGGCGAGTAACTGTCAGGTTAATAACTATAAGAAGTGTTAATAGATTGATTTTAAAATAATATAAATGTTAAAAACATTAAAAAGACTTTTGATTAAAGCTGTAAATAGCATATCAAAGGTCTTTTTTAATAATAAAATCCTCCGGATAATAGAAAAGCTTTTGTTTGTAATCTGAGTATTCTTTGAAAAAACATAAGAAAACATAAGAAATCACATTTACCTGTTTACACTTTAGTCAGACTGTGATAGACTTTCAGTACTTGGAGAGAAACAACCGGAAAGGTTGTATATATGTTTAATAAATCACAGATTCAGGCAATCAGCCATATGGATGGTCCGGCCATGGTTCTTGCAGGACCGGGTTCTGGTAAGACCACAGTTATTACCCATAGAATTAAGAATTTAATAGATAAGGCGGAAGTGCGCCCGGAGAATATTTTAGTTGTAACTTTTACTAAGGCAGCGGCTATAAGTATGCAGAAGAGATTTTCTACATTAATGAATGGAGGGAAGGGACAACTGGTTACCTTTGGCACTTTTCATAGCGTCTTTTATAAGATTTTGAGAAAATCAAGGCGGTATGAAGCAACGGAGATTCTGTCTGAAAGGCAGAAAACGGACTATATAAGGGAGATTATTGGAAGGTATGGTATTTCTTCTAATGATATTTCAGAATTGTCTCAGAACATTATTAATGATATTGGAAATATTAAAGGTAATATGCTTAATGCTCAGGAATATGAGCCGTCCTGCTGCAAGAAAGAGGATTTTATAAAGGTTTATAACGCTTATAATTTGGAGTTAAAGAAGGATGGCAAGATGGATTTTGATGATATTCTAAGAGAGTGTTATTTGTTGTTATGTGAGAATCATACAATACTTGAACAGTGGAGGGAGCTGTATAAGTATATTTTAATAGACGAGTTTCAGGATATTAACAGAATCCAAATGAATATAATAGAGCTGTTGGCTAGTCCTCTTAACAATATTTTTGTGGTGGGGGATGATGACCAGTCCATTTATGGTTTTCGTGGAGCAAGACCGGAGATTATGATTGAGTTTAAGGATTATTATCCCGAGGCTGAACTTATTGTCTTGGATGTTAATTACAGAAGTACTCAGTCCATAATTAATGTGGCAGGCCGTGTTATTGAAAATAATAAGACCAGATTAGATAAGTGTGCTCACGCTAATAATGATAAGGATTTTCAACCTGATATACGAAAGTTTCGAAATCAAGTGGAAGAATTAAAGTTTGTAGTATCCAAAATAAAGGAATATGAAAATCAGGGGATTAGTCTGTCTGAAATGGCTATTCTTGTTAGGAATAATAGTCAGATTCAGGAGATTTCAAGTTTTTTAAAAAACAGAAAGATAGAAGCGGAAAGTGGAAAGCATAGAAGTAACATTTATAATGGTATGGTTGCAAAGGATATTTTGTCTTATGTTAGAGGAGCATTAAAGTTTGACGGCACATATTTCAATGAAGATTTAATATATGTTTTAAATAAGCCTCAAAGATACATAAGCAGGCAGGTTGTACTTAACGTGAATATGAATATTTCCGCTGTTAGAAGAATTTATAGTAAAAACAACATAGACAGTTTTCTATTTCATATTGAGATGATAAGAAAGCTACCACCTCAGGCAGCATTGTCATATATTAGAAAGGGTGCAGGTTATGAGGAGTATTTGCGCCTGTATGCCATTGAAAATAATATTCCAATGTCAGGGTTGTTAAAACAATTGGAACAGTTAGTGCAGGAGTGTAGCAAGTTTAATACATTAGAACAGTGGATAAATAGCATTGATTCAGCACAAAATAGTGAAGGTCAGAATTTTGGTAAAAAGAGCAGTGGAGAAGGTGGCACAAATAACAGGATTAATATTATGACAATGCATGGCTCTAAGGGATTGGAATTTAAGGCTGTGTTTATTGTTGATGCTAATCAGGGAATAATTCCTACGTCAAAGGCATTAAGAGAGAGGGATTTTGAGGAAGAACGCAGACTTTTTTATGTGGCGATAACAAGAGCCATAGATTATTTAAATGTATATGCGGTGGAGGAAAGGCTGGGATGCCCCATAGAAGTGTCCATGTTTGTTGAAGAGATGCTGTAGAAAGTTAAATATTTGTGAACTGTATCTATTTTATTGCATTTTCCCGTATGTTTTGATAAAGTTATAGCAAACTAATTGGTATAAAAAAGGTATACCGATAATAAATAGCGGAAAGCGGAAAGAGGAAAAGATGGGAACTAATAATATTGACAATGAAGATGAAGAATTATTTGTAACAATTACATTGGAAGATGATTCAGAGATTGAATGCGAAGTGCTTACAATTTTTGAAGTTGAAGGACAGGACTATATTGCATTACTTCATGATAATGGAGAAGAAGATGGAGAAATATTTATTTATAGATATTTTGAAGACGAAGATGGAGAGCCTGGACTTGACAATATTGAAACACAGGAAGAATTTGACATGGTTTCAGAAGTGTTTGACAGTATTGTTGAAGACGGAGAATATGACGAAATTATCGAGGAATAATATTTAGGACTGTTGGAGTGTAAAGCAGGTCATAATCCGTATAGAGATGATTTGTATGTTTGGATAATTAAATCATCTTTAGAGATAAAGAGGTGATAGGATGTCAGGGACAAACAATGAAGCAACAAGAAAAGAAGAAGTAAAGAAGATAGTAGAAAACAGAAGACGCAAGGCAGAGTTAATTAGAGAGCAACAGATTAAGAAGAGAAACACTATAATAGCGATTGGTGTTGGAATTTTAGTTGTGCTTATTTTGGTAATGGTTTTGGCTAAGTCCTGTTCATCAGGAAAGAAGACGGCAAAAACTTCGGCAACTACTGCAAAGCAGATTACAACAGTGGCGCAGACTACTGTTCAGGAAACTACTACGGCAGAAGAGTATATGTATACTACTGATGTTTTGAACCTGCGTAAGTCGGCAAGTGCCAAATCCAAACTTATAACTCAGATAGGAGCAGGTAAGAAAGTACAGGTCATCTCAGAGAATGGCAAGTGGTGCCAGATTAAATATGGCAAGGATACAGGATATGTAATGAAGAAATATCTTAGTTATTCTAATATGCTTGATTAAGAGTTTTATATTAATTTTATATTAATAGCGTTAGTATAGTTTTTGAAACTAATGAGATTTAGGGAAGGCTTGAAATTGTTCAGGCCTTTCTTTTACATTATTAAAGTGATAATTAGATTTTATTATTAAAGTTGACTGTTTAATAGATTAGGATTGAGGATATGGAAATGAATTATAGTGAAGCAAGAGAGTATTTGAAGAATGTGAATAAGTTGGGAAGTATTCTGGGACTTAATACCATAAAGGAATTACTTAAGAGATTGGGCAATCCACAAAATGAACTTAAAGTAGTTCACATTGCAGGAACTAACGGAAAAGGTTCCATTATGACTTTTGTTCAGAATATTTTAATGGAATCAGGATATAAGGTTGGAAGATATTGTTCACCTGCAGTTTTTAATGAGCGTGAGATTATAAGAATAAATGACGAATACATATCAGAGGAACAATCTGCTGATTTGCTTACAAGAATAAAAGAAAAATGTGACAGTATGTATAGTGAAGGTTTGCCACATCCTACATCCTTTGAAATAGAAACAGCAGAGGCGTTAATGTTTTTTAAAGAGCAGAACTGTGATATAGCTTTAATTGAATGTGGAATGGGCGGAGAAACTGATGCAACAAATGTATTTGAAAAAGTTCTTTGCAGTGTTATTGCCACAATTAGTCTTGACCATACTCAGTTTTTAGGCAGTACTATTGAAGAAATAACAAAAGTTAAATCAGGAATAATTAAAGAGAACTGTCCGGTTGTAATGTCTAAACAGACAGTGGAGGCTGAGAATGTAATAAAACAGGTTTGTAAGCAGAAGAATTCAGAACTTATAATTCCAAATGAACAGGAATTTAAAAATAACAAAGACAATAACTTGTTAGACAATGAAAAAAGAATTTATAATGTAAATACAGAAGGAATAGAAAATGCTGAGAATGTGGAAATAGATGGTTTAACAACAAAGGTTACATACAAAGCATCTAATAATAAAGAATATATTCTTAACCTTCAGGCTCTTGGTACATATCAGATTAAAAATGCTAAGACAGCAGTTGAGGTAGCATTAGTGCTTGATAAAGCATTAACAGAAAAGACCAATATATGCGATGAGTCAGATAAGAATAATGGCACTGGTATGAAAAATAATATTAATAATAGTGGAAATGCAATTGAGAAAAATATAAAAAAAGGCATAGAAAAAACAGTTTGGCCGGGACGTATGGAAGTCATAAGTAAGGAGCCGTTAATTATAATCGATGGCGCTCATAACCCGGGAGCAGTGCTTGAACTAAGGAAAACTTTGGATTTATATTTTACAAATAAGAGAATAACATTTATAATGGGGGTGTTGTCTGATAAAGATTTTTCCAAGGAAGCAGAAATTATTGCTGACAGGGCAGAAAGAATTATTACGATAACGCCAAACAATTCACGAGGTTTAGACGGGCACAAGCTTGCAGAAACTTTGGTGAAATATAACCATAATGTACAGGTTGCAGATAGTTTGAAGCAGGCTGCGGAAGAATCAATAGATACAATAAAAGAGAACAGGGCCGATATGATTTTGGCGTTTGGTTCATTGTCTTATTTAGGAGAGCTAAAACAGGTAGTAAGATTAATCTGTAACCATTAAACAAACAGTTAAAGCCGGAAGGAGAGATTGACGTGTTTGACAAGAAGAAAATAGAAGAAGGAATTAGACTTTTATTAGAGGGAATCGGTGAAAATCCTGATAGAGAAGGCCTAAAGGATACTCCGGACCGTGTGGCAAGAATGTATGAAGAATTGTGTAGCGGTATGAATATGAGTCCTAAAGAACATTTGTCCAAAACATTTACTTGTGATAATGAGAATGTTGTTATTGAAAAGGATATTACTTTTTATTCAACATGTGAACATCATCTTATGCCATTTTATGGAAAGGTGCATATTGCGTACATTCCAAATGGCAAGGTTGTGGGAATCAGTAAACTTGCAAGAACAGTAGAAGTTTATGCAAGAAGATTACAGATTCAGGAGCAGATGACTAACCAGATAGCTAAGGCATTGGAGAAGTACCTGGGAGCAAAGGGTGTACTTGTTATGGCACAGGCTGAGCATATGTGTATGTCTGCAAGAGGAATTAAGAAGCCGGGAAGCAAGACGGTTACTTTTGCAAGTACAGGAGTTTTTGAAGAGGACAGAAATCTTAGAAGTGACGTCTTGTCAATTTTTAGGGATGGACAGTAGAAAGATTGGAGTATGATATGAATATTGGAAAATACAATTTTGATTTAGAAAAAGAACCTGTAATAATGGGAATTTTAAATGTAACACCTGATTCATTTTCAGATGGAGGTAAGTTTAACAACTTAGATGCTGCATTAAAGCATACAGAAGAAATGATTAAGGATGGAGCAAAGATTATAGACGTAGGTGGCGAATCTACAAGACCAGGTTACACACTTATTAGTGACGAAGAAGAAATAGGTCGTGTAGTGCCTGTAATTGAAGCAATTAAGAAGAATTTTGATATTGCTGTATCCCTTGATACATATAAGACTAAAGTTGCAGAAGCCGGAGTTAAAGCCGGATGTGACATGATTAATGATGTATGGGGATTTAAGTATGGCGAAAGAGATATGGCAGACCTTGTGGCAAAAACAGGTGTAGCAGCCTGTGTTATGCATAATAAGAATGTTATAACTTATAATGATTTTGTTAATGATGTAGTTAATGAATTAAAGGAATCTGTTGAGATAGCTCACAAGGCAGGAGTTAAGGATTCTCAGATTGTATTAGATCCGGGAGTTGGTTTTGCAAAGGATTATGAACAGAATCTTTTAATAATTAAGCACGTGGACAAAATTTTGGAACTTGGTTATCCTGTACTTCTTGGTACATCAAGAAAGTCTGTTATTGGTTTAACTCTCGATGTGGATAAGAATGACAGAATGGCAGGCACAGTTGCCACAACAGTTATGGGACTTGAAAGAGGATGCAGAATCTTTAGAGTTCATGATGTAAAAGAGAATTATCAGGCAATGATGATGGCTGAGAAGATTCTAAAAGCATAAGTTTAAATGCTATTAAAGATTAAAAAACAAAAATATTATCTAAAAAGGAAATAATATGGATTGTATTAAGATTAGACAGTTAGAAATATTTGCATACCACGGTTGCAATGAAGATGAAAAAATAAACGGTCAGAAGTTTTATGTAGACGCTAACCTTTATACTGATGTGAGAACTCCGGGATTAAGCGATGATTTGGAGGATACAGTTAATTATGCAAAGGCGTGCAAGTTTATAAATAAGTTTATGACTGAAAATAGATTTGACTTAATAGAGGCTGTTGCAGAGCAGACGACAAGAGGACTTTTGAAAGAGTTTCCAAAGATTAAGGCTATTGATTTTACTATTAATAAGCCTAATGCACCTATTAAGTTACCTTTTGGAAATGTAGCTGTTTCAATTTCAAGAAAGTGGAATAAGGCTTATTTAAGTATTGGCTCAAATATAGGAGACAAGGAGGGATACCTTAATCAGGCAATTGATAGTCTTTATGATGATGAAAATTGCAGAGTTTTGGCGGTATCTAAATTTATTGAAACTGAACCTTATGGACCTGTGGAACAGGACAATTTTTTAAATGGTTGCGTTGAAATAGAAACATTGTATGAACCTAAAGAATTGTTAGCTACAGTTAACAGAATTGAAGCTGAGGCAAATAGAACCCGTGAGATTCACTGGGGACCAAGAACTTTGGATATAGATATTGTTTTATATAATAATGATATAGTTAATGAAAAGGATTTATTAATTCCTCATGTGGAAATGCATAAGAGACTTTTTGTTTTGGAACCTCTTAAACAAATAGCACCATATGTAGTACATCCGATTTTAAATAAAACAGTTAGTCAGATGTTAGAGGAGTTACAACCGGATAACAAATGTGCAGGTTGTGGTGGATGTAGCATGAAACAGATGTCTGAACAATAAGAAAAAACTGAAGAAAGTATAAGGAATACAATGAAGGATTTATTAGAAAGCAGAAAAGAAATAGATGAAATAGATGATAGCATTATTAGATTGTTTGAAAAAAGAATGGAAGTTTGCAAAAATGTAGCAGAGTATAAACTTAGAACAGGCAAGCCAGTTCTTGACAGACAAAGAGAGCTTGATAAAATAGCCATTTTAAAGACTAAAGCATCAGACGATTTTTATGCTCACGGCGTAGAGGAATTGTTTGAACAGATTATGGCTATGAGTCGTAAGATGCAGTATAAGCTTTTAAATGAAGAGGGCGTAAACAATGATATTGGGTTTGATATTGTAGATAAGCTTCCAACAGAGGATGCAACAGTAGTATATCAGGGAATTCCCGGAGCTTACAGCCAGCAGGCGGCAACAGAATATTTCGGGGATAAGGTTAACTACGTTAATGTTACAACTTTTAGAGAAGCAATGAAATATGTTAGAGATGGAAAGGCTGACTATGCAGTTCTTCCTTTTGAAAATTCTTCAGCAGGAATTGTAACAGATGTATATGATTTACTTGTAGAATTCCAAAATTATATTGTGGATACTTTTGATGTAAAAATCGAACATTGTCTTTGTGGAATTCCGGGAGCTACAATTGATGATATTAAGGATGTTTATTCACATCCACAGGCATTTATGCAGAGCAACAAGTTTATTGAAGAACATGGTTGGGGCAAGGTTAATCTTGCCAATACTGCAATAAGCGCAAGATATATTTCGGAACAGTCAGATAAGTCCAGAGGTTGTATTGCCAGTGAGAATGCAGCAAATATTTATGGACTTAATATTTTACACAAAGGTATTAATTTTAATGATTCTAATACAACACAGTTTATTATTATCAGCCGTCAGAAGATTGCGAGAAGAGATGCAGGTTTAATCTGTATTAGTTTTGAAATGCCTCATACATCAGGTACTTTGTATCAGATGTTATCGCATATTATTTACAATGACCTTAATATGACACGTATTCAGTCAAGACCTGTACCTGATAAGAATTGGGAGTACAGATTCTATGTTGAATTTGAGGGCAGGGCTACACAGCCGGGAGTTGTAAATGCTCTTAGCGGAATAAATGCAGAAGCGCTTAATATGAAAATATTGGGAAATTATTAATATTGTGTAAGATTAAATTGCGTATGATTTTAAGTACTTTACTTAAGATATACGCAATTTTTTTACGTTTGAGGAAAACAATTGAAAAATCAAACAAAATTTATAGGAAAACTTTACTAAGTAAATATAATTTATATTTAACATAATCTTAGTTTTATTTACAAAGTTTATACATTATTTAACTTTTGTGCGATAGTGAGTGAATTATGACGGAGATAAAATGACACTGTATTCTTGAAAGATATTAAGGAGGAAAATAATGAAGAAAAATTGGAAATCCCTTATTGCATTGACAATGGCAAGTGTCATCCTTATATCTCAAGGTAATTTTACGAATATAGTAAAAGCGGATGACACCAAAGAGGAAACGACACAAAATGAAATTGATTACACACAGGCACCACCACTTTTAGTAACTGAAGTTGTGGCTGATAATCCGTCAGGAAAGAGATATACATATACAGAAGTGTACAATAATAGCGATGCTCCTATTAATTTCAGTGATTATGTATATTATTATTGCTATACAGGCGGAATGGGTTCCGGAAAAATTTTCGGAGACAAGAGTAAAGTAGGCGATGCTTATCAAAGTTTGTACGTTGGTGATTACAGCACAAAAGATGTTGTAATTGAACCGGGAAAAACTTTGGTTTTGTGGCAAAATGAAAAGCCACAGAAGGCAGGATACACATTAGATGATTTTAACAAATATTACGGAACAAATCTTGAAGAGGGAAAAGATATTATTAGTGTTCCGTATACAGGAATACATGATTCAGCAAAGAGAGGATTTTTCTTTGGAACTGATGAAAATTCAATTGTAGTTAAGGCATGGTCAAACGAAGCAAAAGATGAAATTCCTAAATCTAATCCAGATAAGTTAGGTATGCAGTATGAATATACAGGTGAGAAAAATACTTGTACAATGACAGGAATTTCAAAGGCAACACCGGGTGAAGTTTCACCTGAACAGGTACCGGCACAGAGAGTTCACGTAAATACAAGTGACATAAAAATTACATCAACCAATGCAAGTGTAGATGATGAAGGAAACTTTAACATTGAAGCTGAAATACCTTTTGAAGGAACTGAGTCAGCAATGTTTACAACTTTGTATTACAGACAGAAAGTAGATGGACTTGAACCACAGTATAAACAGGCAAACTTAGAATATACAGGAGATGGAAAAACATTTAAATATCAGATTCCCGCTAAGGAAATGTATGCTAATGAAGTTGAGTGGTATATAGAAGTAAATAATGGTGGACATAAGGATCATACAGAAATTAATAAGACAGCAGTTACACCAAAACTTCCAAGTGATGAAAATGCTACACCTATTTATATTACAGAGGCAGCTTGCAATGAAAAGAGTAGCGAAGATGATGGTCAGTATTCATATTTTGAAATTTATAACCAAAGTGACAAAGCAATCAATTTAGCTTATTACAAAATCTTATACTATTATGAGTATCCGGCCAAAACAGCAGCCCAGTCAGGAAAAACATGGTCAGTTCAAAATATTGACGGAGTTATTGAACCGGGAAAAACAATGGTTGTCTGGTTAACAAGCAATGGAACTACATTGGAACAGTTTAACAATCGTTTTGGAACAGATTTAGTTGAAGGAAAAGATATTGTAAAAGTAAATTATTCAGGTCTTCATTCATCTGAACCAAGATGGATAAGATTTGGAACATCAGAAGATGATGCAATGACAGTAGCAGGATTTAATACTAATGCAGGACAGTTAACAAAAGTTGGGGAAGCATTACAGTATGCTGCACCACACGGTGATAACTCAGATTATAGTGATCCTTTTAGAAATGAATCAATTCCTGTAGCAGTAACAAAGGCTACACCGGGAACAGTAGAAGACTGGCAGGTAACAAATCAGAAAGTAACATTTAAAGGATATACAAATTATCCTGAAGATGATGGAAAAGCACCTACATTAAAGATTTGTCCTGATGAAAATCTTCCAGTACCTTCAAGCATTAACGAAGGTGATATTTTAAAGGTAATGTATGAGACAGACCTTTTAATGGGAGCAACAGGTGCAGCAAGAGTAGATGCATTCAAAGATTTTGTTGATGAAAGTAACCCTAATAATACACCGGGTGGCTCAGAAAGATTAAAGAAAAGACCATATATGATTGGTACTGAAATCTTATACAAACTAGATAATGAAACAGAGTGGAATAAAATATCAGAAAAGAAACAGTGGAGACTTGGACATTATTTAATGCAGATTCCGGCAGATATTTTATTCGGACATAAGAAAGTAACATTTAAGGTTCGCGCATACACATTATACGGAATGAGCGAAACGGAAGAAAATACGGTTAAAATTAATGGAATACAGAATGAAACAGGGAAAATCAGATTAAATGTAAAAGATGATGATATTGTTTCAGGAGTAAAAACAATAACTGCAAATGATGGCAAAGATAATGGAAATGTATCAATTAAGTTAAATGATGAGGCACAGAACTTAGAAAAAATGCTTGAAGATGGTGCATATTTTATGATAAAGACATCAGGTATGGATACATATTTCAAAAACGCAATAACAGCTCCATACAACGGAAACCAAAGAGATATTATTACAATTTTAAGTCCATGGTGTGAGTCAACTTTATCAAGAGCAGTTAAAATTGACAATAAATATATTACTTACAATAAAGACACAGACTCTTTTGATGTACAGCTTACAGTTTGGGCAGGAGACAGTGGAACACCGTTTGAAGAAGCCTTATATCCTGAAGTGTTTGGCGAAAATCATGAAGATTATACAGTATCAGGTTTACAGTTAAAATTAGCAAATGGAAAAAGTTATATTCCAACAAAGATTGAACCAGACAACGTTAAAACTAATACGGATACTTCATTGGATGCATGGCATACAATAGGTGATTCAGCAGGAATGGAAACACATTTAACAGCAACATTTAGCATCCCGGCAGCAGATGCCACAGCAGTTGGATTTAACTTGGACACTACAAAGTTGAAAGACGGAGCATACACTATTGTTGCAGAAAATGGAAATCAGGATGAAAGAATGGAAGCTTCCATTATAGTTGATAATACTAAACCTGAAATCAATTTAGGAATTAAAGATGGAGATACAATTAGCAAGTCAGTTATGCTTGAAGAGGCAGATATTGCAAAAGACACAAGTGGAATTTCAAATATTGCTGTAACATTAGATGGAGAAAACATTGAACTTCCGGCAGTTATTAACCCTGATGAGTTAAAGAATGGTGAGCATATTTTGGCAGTAGCTGCTACAGATATTGCAGGAAATATTGAAACAAAAACTGTTAAGTTTACATCTAAGAAATCTAATACAAAGGTATCAGATGACAAAAACGAATCAATATCAGACATTTCTGCTAATTTAACTGTAAATGTAGGAGATGAAAACGCAGATGTTACATTCTTAAAAGGTAAGAGCTTAACAACTGCTAACAATGGAATTGAAGAAGGAAACGTAACAGAAACAGGAAATACAGGTGAAAATCCATACCAGTTATTTACAGTAAATACAGGAAAAGTTTCAAAAGATGATGTTGTATCTGTAAAATGGAATGGTAAAGCTGATAATACAGACGAAAATCATTTACTTTCAATGTTTGCATTAGATGTTAATAATAACAAGTGGAAGTTAATAGGTACAGCAGATGAAAATGGAAACATTGATACACAAATAAGTGCAGACAAGTACGTTGACAACGGAAAAGCAACTGTTTTGGTACAGGTTGTTACAAAGGGAACAACTCCAAAGATTAAAAAGTCAGAAATTAAGAAACAGCAAAAGGAGACAATGTCAAACTGGGATGGAACATCAAGACCTGAAAATTATGACTTTGCCTTAGCATGGGAAACAGATACACAGTATTATTCAGAAAGTTTTCCATATCATTATGACAATGTTAACAAGTGGATTGCTGATAATGCAGAAGATTGGAAAATCAAGTATGTTCTTCATACAGGTGATATTGTTGATGACGTTGATATGACAGGTGAGTGGATTAATGCAGACAAGTCAATGAAAATATTAGATGATGCAGAAATTCCATATGGTGTACTTGGCGGTAACCATGATGTATATGCCGGAGCTGAAGGATATGGAAACTACTGGAAGTATTTCGGTGAAGACAGATTTAAGAACAAAGATTACTATGGTGGTTCATACAAGAACAACTTAGGACATTATGATTTAATAACAGAAAACGGACAGGATTTACTTATCCTCTATATGAGCTGGGACATTTATACAAATGAAATTCAGTGGATGAATGAAGTACTTGCAAAATATCCTGACAGAAAAGCAATTATTGCACTTCACAGATATTCAAATGTAAAAATGACAGGAGATAACTCAATACTTGATTATGCAGGAAAACTTCTTCAGACAGAAGTTGTTGCAAAGAATCCAAATGTTATAGCAGTATTAAACGGTCATTATCACGGTTCAAGTATTCAGGTAGACGGATTTGATGATAACGGTGATGGAATCAAAGAACGTACAGTATATCAGATTTGTACTGATTACCAGTCAGACCCTGAAGGTGGTTCAGAATATATTAAATTCTTATACTTTGATTTAAACAATAATAAGATTTATGTAAATTCTTACTCACCATACAGAAATGATTTCAACTACTATGATAATGCCAAACTTGAAAGCTATGGACAGGGTACTACAAAGTTAGACCAGGATATTGCTGAATTAGAATACAAATATGTTAACACAAATAAGTCACTTCAGACTAAGTCAATAAGCGCAGACTTAAGAACAAATGAAAAGATAGGTTCAGTGTCAAACGCAAAGGGCAAGGTTACATATAAGTGGACAAACCTTAATGCAGACAGTGAATATTCATGGTATGCAAAGGTAGTAAATGGAAATGGAACAATTGCTTACACAAATGTTAACACATTTAAGACTAACAAGAAAAACGTAATTTCAGATGATAACAACAATGTTAAACCAGGAAATGACAAGAAGAATAATACTACAGTAAAGCCTGGTAACAATACAAAGACAGTTAACATTGGAGAAGTTTATAAGGTTGGTAATTTAAAATATCGTGTAAAATCTATTGTTAACAAAAATGCAACTTTAGAGGTTGTAGGAGTTAGAAGCAAGTCTTTAAAAACAGTAAACATACCGGGAATGGTAACAATTAACGGTGTAAGTGGAAAAGTAACAGCAATTGGAAACAATGCATTTAAAGGCTGCAAGAAACTAAAAAAGGTAAGTATTAATTCAGTATATTTGACAACTATAGGTAAGTCTGCTTTTGGAAATTGTAAAAAATTAAAGAAAGTAGTTATTAAATCTAAAAAGTTGAAAAAAGTTGGAAAGAAAGCCTTCTTTAAGATTAGCAAAAAGTCAGTGATAAAAGTGCCGGCAGCTAAAAAGAAAACTTACAAAAAGATTCTTGGAAGAAAAGTAAAATAACATATTTTATAAAATGTTAAAAAATACATTAGCGATTTATTGTCAGTAAAATGGCAATAAGTCGCTAATTTGAATATGGAGAAAGTTAAAAATAAATGGATAAAAAGAAAAAGTACACAATATTAGGCTTAGTAATGGTAATAATAATTTTTTCAATAGGAGTTTTTATCTTAAATAGTGGAATAAAAAAGAAACCACTTAGACCATCAGGTGGAAACCAGTTTGCAAAAGCTGTTGTTACAAAGGTGTTAACAAGCGATGTTAATATTTCAGAAGAAGGGGAAATGGAAGGAAACCAGACTGTAAAAATAAAAATTACATCAGGTAAATATAAGAATCAGGAGTGTGAGGCACAAAGTCCTTATGCCAATCATACAGGAGCGTTTTGTAAAAAGGGAACCCGTGTTATTATTTTAGTTAAAAAACTGGATAGCGGAGAGTTAAACGCAAGCGTTTATAATTATGACAGAGGAATAATTCAGTGGATTATGATAGCAGCGTTTTTGGGAGTTTTGTGTATTGTTGGAGGTAGAAGAGGTTTTGCTTCAGCAGTGGGACTTGTATTTACATTTGTTTGCATTATAGGTTTGTATATACCAATGCTATACATAGGAGTTTCTCCTTTTGTTGCAGCAACATTAACTACTGCAATGATTACAATAGTAGTTATGATGTTAATAGGTGGCTGGACTATTAAAACTTTATGCGCAATATTAGGAACAGTAGCCGGAGTTTTGGTGGCAGGAGGAATGGCATACTTATTTGGAAAACTGGGACATATAAGCGGTCTTAATGCTGATGATGTGGAAACACTTGCGTATGTGGCACAAAACAGTAAATTAGATGTTGGAGGAGTGCTTTTCTCGGGAATATTAATAGCATCTCTTGGCGCAGTAATGGATGTGGGAATGTCCATAGCTTCAACAATTGCAGAAATCCACGATGCAAATCCTGAATTTGATGCAAAAAGATTATTTAAATCAGGCATAAATGTAGGAAAAGATATGATGGGAACAATGTCTAATACATTGATTCTTGCATTTGCCGGGGGTTCAATAAATATATTGATAATAACTTATGCATATAATATGTCTTATTTGGAATATTTTAATAAATATGATATTGGAATAGAGTTATTAAGAGGAATAGCCGGTTCAATGGGCGTAATATTGACGGTACCGTTTGTATCCATTATTGCAAGTATTTTAATGAAAAAGAGAGCATAACCTGCTCTCTTTTTACACATATATAAATAATTAATCCTCATCAATTTCCAGTGGTTCAATACCAACTTTTATTTCTAAGAATTTAAGAATATCATAGTAGACTTCTTCATTGTTTAATTCATTAAAGAGTTCATGTCGCATTCCCGGATATAACTTTGAAAAAGTATTTGGAAAACCACAGTGTTTAAAGTGGGTAACAGCTTTTTTAAAGTCTTTATCACTTTTACGGCAAGGATCATCTCCACCTGACATAAACATAACAGGAAGTTGTTTGTTCTTGTTAGTCCAGCCAAGCTTACTATAAACCTGTTCCATTAATGAGAAAAGGCAGTAGTACCCATTTAGTGTGAAAGGAACACCACATAGTGGATCCTTGTTATATTCCTCAACAATAAACTTGTCGGTAGAAAGCCAAGAGTTAACGATACCTTCTTTAAGGAAAGGTTTCTCAAATGGACCGTTAACCATATTTTCAATAAAAGGGCTTCTATAATGCCAGCCTCTAAAAAATGCAAGAAACTTGGCTAAAAACTTACCGACAGCAGCCAATGAGTTTTCAGAAGGAGAACCGCTAAGTATAACGGCATCAACTTCCTGAGAATATTTCTTTAAATATGTTCTTACAACCAATGAACCCATACTATGACCTAGAAGTATAAAAGGTAAATTAGGAAATTCACGTTTAAGATACATAGTATATTCCTGAACATCGTTTACAAGACCTTTGTAGCCTTCTTCGCCAAAATAGCCTAAGTCATCAGTTGTTAATATGTTTTCTCCGTGTCCACGCATATCGGCAATGGCACATATATATCCGCGTCGGCTGAAATACTCCATTGGAGCAGCATAACGGTTACGTGTTTCGCACATTCCGTGAACAAATTCAATAACCCCAATTGGTTCAACACCGTCAGGGGGATAGGTGATAGTATGTGGTCTCATAGATACTCCATAAAATTAACTGTTAATAATAAAATGTATTAATCTAAGCAAAAAAGCAAATCAAAATATTTGATTCTAGTTATCTGCATCCATTCCGTCAGTTGTGTAAACAGCTCTCTTTCTTGCCATTTCATCATTTTCAAGATATTCATCGTAAGTAGTAATCTTGTCAATTAACTTACCGTTAACGATTTCCATAATTCTGTTGGCTGTAGTCTGTACAACCTTATGATCTCTTGAAGAGAATAAAAGTACGCCAGGGAACTTAATAAGTCCGTTGTTAAGTGCTGTAATACTTTCCATATCTAAGTGGTCAGTAGGTTCATCAACAATAAGAACGTTGGCACCTGAAATCATAAGTTTTGAAAGCATAACTCTAACTTTTTCACCACCGGAAAGTACGCGAACTTTCTTAACACCTGCATCACCGGGGAATAACATTCTGCCAAGGAACTGACGAACATAAGTCGCGTCTTTGTTGTCTGAGTACTGTGTAAGCCAGTCAACAATTGCATCATCACTGTCAAAGTCCTTAGTGTTATCCTTAGGGAAGTATGACTGTGAAGTTGTAATTCCCCATTTGTATGAACCTTCATCCGGTTCCATCTGTCCTGCAAGAATTTGGAATAATGTAGTTTTTGCAAGGCCGTTAGAACCTACAAAAGCTATTTTATCTTCACGTCCTACAACGAAAGATATATCATCTAAAACCTTAACACCGTCAATAGTTTTTGAAAGATGTTCCACAGTAAGAACCTCATTACCGATTTCACGGTTAGGTCTAAAGTCGATGTATGGATATTTACGGCTTGATGGACGAATTTCGTCTAATTCGATTTTTTCAAGAGCACGTTTTCTTGAAGTAGCCTGTTTTGATTTAGAAGCATTGGCGCTAAATCGCTGGATAAAGTCCTGTAATTCCTTAATCTTTTCTTCTTTCTTACGGTTAGCTTCTTTCATCTGCTTAACGATTAACTGACTTGATTCATACCAGAAGTCGTAGTTACCTGCGTATAACTGAATCTTAGCATAATCAATGTCCGCAATCTGTGTACAAACTTTATTAAGGAAGTATCTGTCATGGGATACTACAATAACTGTATTGTCAAAATTGATTAAGAACTCTTCAAGCCATTCAATGGCATCAAGGTCTAAGTGGTTAGTAGGTTCGTCAAGTAAAAGAATGTCAGGATTACCAAACAATGCCTGTGCAAGCAAAACTTTGACTTTTAATGAACCGTTAAGGTCTTTCATAAGGTTGTAATGATATTCAGTATCAACACCAAGACCATTAAGAAGAGTAGCAGCATCACTTTCTGCTTCCCAACCGTTCATTTCTGCAAACTCACCTTCTAATTCTGAAGCACGGATACCATCTTCATCGCTAAAGTCTTCCTTCATATAAATGGCATCTTTCTCTTTCATAATATCGTAAAGTCTCTGATTACCCATAATAACAGTATCAAGAACAGTACATTCATCATACTGGAAGTGATCCTGCTTTAAGAATGAAAGACGCTCACCCGGTGTAATAATAACCTCACCGCTTGTAGGTTCGATTTCACCTGTAAGAATCTTTAAAAATGTTGATTTTCCGGCACCGTTGGCTCCGATTAAGCCGTAGCAGTGACCTGGAACAAATTTTATATTTACATCTTCAAATAATGCCTTTTTACCAAATCGTAAAGATACATTGCTTGTACTTATCATTTTTTTTGTTACCTCTCTTATTTAATAATGGTGTGTGGGCTATCGCACCCGTACAGATTAGTATAACAGTTTTGGGAATTTTAAGCAATAAAGGTTTAATAAATGTAGTGTAAAAGTACAGAAAAGATAATGTGGGAAAATTAATAAAACTATTTTTGTAGGTTGATTTAGTTTCTTTAATCAAAAGGGTATGTTATAATTCACTTATCTATGCGAAAGTTCGGGCATAAGAATTTATGTCAAAATTGTGTCTATATGGGCATATTAAGAATGACTGGAAAGGATACACAATGGATTTAAATAAAATAAAAGTATACAGAGGTAATCCTTTAATGATGGGGGCTACTGTAATAGGCGACACGGTTAATTTTGCCATTACAGCAAGATTAGGAAGTAAATGTGAACTTGTTTTATATGAAAAAGGAAAAAACAATGAAGCGGCACGTATTCCTTTTGAAAATGCGCAGGTTATAGGAAATGTTTTTGCAATGAGCATTGAAGGGCTTGATTATAAGAAATATGATTATAATTTTTCTATTGATGGAAAGATTGTGACAGATGCTTATGCAAAGGCACTTTCAGGAAAAGAAAAATGGGGAATTGTTCCTACTGATATAAGAGGAAGCATTGTAAGCAGTGAATTTGACTGGCAAAACGACGCACCACTTAGAAGACCTTATGATGAGACAATTATATATAGACTTCATGTACGTGGCTTTACAAAACATGTAAGTTCAAAGGCTAAGCATAAGGGAACTTATTTGGGAATTGTAGATAAGATACCTTATTTAAAGGAACTTGGAATAACTATGATAGAGTTAATGCCGGCATATGAATTTAATGAAATGGAATCACATGTGGCAACGTCTATGAAGGGACAGTTTAGCATTGAGAACCCTGTGCTTAATTATTGGGGATATACAAGCGGTTATGCTTTTGCACCGAAAGCTTCATATGCTTATGCCACAAAGCCGGGTAGTGAAGTTGAAGAGTTCAAATACATGGTAAGAGAGCTTCATAGAAACGGAATAGAGGTTTCTATGGAATACTTTTTCCCTGAAGGAACTAATCCTACACTTATTTTGGATGCACTTCATTATTGGGTTATGGAATATCATATTGACGGCATTCACGCTAACTGTGAAAAAGCAGTCATGAAGATGATTCAGACGGACAATCTTTTGTCTACAACAAAGATTTTTACTTATAATTTTGCTACGGATACGGATTTTTATGCCAATGTTGAAAATAAGAATCTGGCAAACTTTAATGATGATTTTATGGTATCGGCAAGAAAGTTCATTAAAGGCGATGAGGATATGTTAAATACCATATCTTACAAGATTAAGGCTAATCCGCCAGCAGTGGCAGTAGTTAATTATGTGGCTAACCACAATACTTTTACATTATATGATGCGGTTTCTTACGATAAGAAATACAATCAGGCAAATGGAGAAAATAACAGGGACGGTGCAGTTTATAATTATAGTTGGAATTGTGGCGCTGAGGGCGATACAAGAAAACGTAAAATAAATGAGTTAAGAAAGCATCAGATTAAAAACGCTCTTTCACTTGTATTGCTAAGTCAGGGAGTACCTATGATTTATGCCGGAGATGAAATGTGTAACAGCCAGAAAGGAAATAACAACCCTTATTGTCTTGATAATGAAATATCATGGACTAACTGGAATACAACAGCCATGGCAAAGGAGATTCTTGACTTTACAAAGAAGCTTATTCAGTTTAGAAAGCAGCATAAGATTTTGCATTTAAGCAGCGAGCCAAGGCTTATGGATTATAAGTCATATGGTTTGCCGGATATGTCTTATCACGGTTCTAAGGCATGGTATGCAGATTTTAGTCATTTTAACAGACATTTTTCTGTTATGTATTGCGGAAAATATGCAACTATTGATGGAAAAGAAGATGAAGCAGACTTATTCATAGCTTACAATATGTTTTGGGAGATGATTAAATTCGGCATTCCGTCTGCAAGAAATAAAAGACAGTGGAAAGTTGTTTTTGCTACAGATTCAGGATTTAAGGAACCTAGTGATGGTATTGAGAGAATGCTTCAGGTGCCACCAAGAAGCATTGTAGTTTTAATGGCTAAATAAGAAAAGGCAATAAATGGAAACACAAGGGAAAAAAGAAAATGAGTGAATTAAAAGAAAAAGGTCTTGGAGTTTTTATTAATCTTGATAAATGGGGGATTAGTACATTTACCCTAAAAATAATTGCTATGATTACAATGATTATTGACCACGTAGGTTTTTTGTTTTTTCAGGACAATCATCAGACATATATAATACTTAGATCTATTGGGCGTATAAGCTTCCCAATATTCTGTTTTGTTTTGGTTGAGGGATTTTTCCATACATCAGACAGATTAAAACATGCAATCAGGCTTGGAATATTTGCCTTAGTATCAGAGATTCCTTATGATATGCTTTATGGCAGATTCTTTGATATGGCAAGACAGAACGTAATCTTCACTTTATTTATAGGTTATATGGCAATCTGGGCATTGCAGTCCATATCAATGTTTAGGGTTGCATATCCTGACAAAATATTAAAACACATAGGAGCCGGAAGACTTAACACAATACTTGAATTAGTAACATTGGCAGTAGCTTTTGGAATGGCATACTTCCTCCACACATCATATTCATACGGCGGAGTAATGCTTATTATATGTTTTTATGTGTTTAATAATCATCACATAGGAAGAGCAATTTCAAACATGGTATTCAACATTGGAATGTTTGGATTTGGAGTGCAGTGGTGGGGGGCGTTAAGCGTGTTGCCCATAGCATTTTATAACAAAAAACCGGGAACAAAGAAATTAAAATATATGTTCTACTGGTTCTATCCGGTACACTTATTAATACTGGTATTAGTGAAGATATATGTAATACATTAGTTTAAACTTATTTTTACGTTGAAAGTTATTTATATATTGCAAGAAAAAAGCCCTTTCAAACACGTTGATTTTCTCATTTTGCTCCGTCGTCTATTGTACAGCGAAAACTTAAACTCGCCTACGGCTCAGACAGTATACGCGTCACTACAAGCGGTGCATAAATTAGTTAAACTGCTTTTATGAGCTTGCTCATTAAAAGCCTGTTTAACTAATTTATATATCGCGCCAGCGCGATATGAGTATGAAGCGTAGCGGAATACGAAGAACCGCTTATACTCGCAAAATTTCAAAAATCTGCCTATTGTTTGCAATGGCTTTTTTCTTTCAATATTATTTTAAATAACTTTCAACGAAAAATCTTTTATTCAGGATATATCAGTCTTGTTTCGTCTATATCTTTTAGAACTTCATTATAGTACTTGTTGCATACGTATTTTGCCATATTTAAATTCATGTCAAGATAGTTACCACAGTCCTTGGCACATGCACCGGGAACATCTCCCTCAAAATCTTTCATAAATATAAACATTCTTGTTACAAGTTCAACTACATCTTTTGAATCATAATCACCAGCCAAAACCATATAAAATCCTGTTCTGCATCCCATAGGACCAAAGTATATTGTTTTGTCTTTAAATTCAGAATCATTTCTTAAAAATGTTGCGCCAAGATGCTCAATTGTATGAACTTCTGCAGTATTAAGAACAGGTTCAAAATTAGGGCGTGTCATTCTAATATCAAAAGTTGTAATGACCTGTTGGCCAACCTTATCTTTTCTTGAAACATAAACGCCGGGTAATAATTTTAAATGGTCTATTGTAAAACTTGCTATTTTTTCCATAGAAACTTCCTCCTATTACAAACCATAACGGTTAAAAATTATAGGAAAAATATAACACGAATTATAGCGAAAATCAAACAGAAGGCATAAAGTGTTCTTTGTTGATATAGAAATGGAAAAATTTATATGTTATACTAGTCATACTCTAGCTTAAAGGGGCGTTAAAATATGGATATTAATAACGAAAACATAAACAATAATGAAAATAATAACGAAAATATAAACAGCGAAAAGCCGCATAAAAGACGTGTGCGTTACAAAGGCACACATCCAAGAACTTACGCTGAAAAGTATAAAGAGCATAATCCGGAAAAATATAAGGATACCATTGAGAAGGTTATTAGCAAGGGAAGTACTCCGGCAGGTATGCATATTTCAATATGTGTAAAGGAGATTCTAGAGTTTTTGGATATTAAACCGGGACAGATTGGTCTGGATGCCACACTTGGATATGGTGGACATACTTTACAGATGCTTAAGAAGTTAGATGGAAAAGGACATATCTATGGATTGGATATTGATCCTATTGAAATAAAAAAGACAACTAAGCGTTTGGCAGACAAAGGTTTTGGGAAAGATGTTCTTACTACAATAAATACTAATTTTAGAAACATAGATCAGGTAGCTAAGGAACACGGACCTTTTGATTTTATTTTGGCGGACCTTGGGGTGTCATCAATGCAGATTGACAATCCGGAAAGAGGTTTTACTTATAAGTATGAAGGACCACTTGATTTAAGATTGAATCCTGAAAAAGGAATTTCGGCAGCAGAAAGACTTAGAGATATTTCTGTAGATGAGCTGGAAGGAATGTTTATTGAAAACTCAGATGAGCCATATGCATATGAAATTGCAAAAGCTATAGTTGCAAGAAATAGAACAAATAATAAGATTGAAACAACTACTGATTTAAAAAACATAATTGAGAAAGCTTTATGTGTTGTGCCACAAAAAGAGAGAAAAGAAGCAGTAAAGAAAAGCTGTGCAAGAGTTTTTCAGGCATTAAGAATTGATGTAAACAATGAATTTGAAGTGTTGTATGATTTTCTTGAAAAACTTCCGGATGCTTTGGCAAGTGGCGGAAGAGTGGCAGTGCTTACATTTCATTCGGGAGAAGATCGTCTTGTAAAGAAATCATTTAAGGCTTTACAGAAGCAGGGAGTTTACAGTGAAGTCACAAAAGATGTTATAAGACCAAGTGCAGAGGAATGTAACACTAATCCAAGAGCAAGGTCAACAAAGATGCGCTGGGCAATAAAGGCTTAACTTAAAGCAGTGCTTAATAAAATAAATATACAAACCATTTAAAAAGTGGTATGATGTATAAGATATGAGAGAGGGAAGCATATGTCAATCTGTGTAATAAATAGATGGTGACTTGGATGCTTTGATAATCAAATCAATATAGAAATATAAAACATAAAAGCAAAAAATAAAGATATAAGGGAGAACAATATGTTAGGCGATAAGAAGGTATCATATAGTGCTATGCAGTCAACAGGAACATTAACATTAGGAAATTACTTGGGAGCACTTGATAATTGGCTTAAAATGCAGGAAGAATATGAATGTTTTTATGCAATAGCAGATTTACATTCATTAACAATTAGACAGAATCCTGCTGAACTTAGAAAGAGAGCAAGAGATTTATATGCATTGTACGTTGCAGCAGGACTTGATCCTGAAAAAAACTGTATTTATTTTCAGTCACATGTTTCTGCTCATGCTGAACTTGCATGGATCCTTGATTGCTTTACGTATATGGGCGAATTAAACAGAATGACTCAGTTTAAGGATAAGGCTGCTAAACATGCAGATAATATTAATGCAGGACTTTTTACATATCCATCACTTATGGCGGCAGATATTTTGCTATATCAGGCAGATGTTGTACCTGTAGGTGTTGACCAGAAGCAGCATTTAGAGCTTACAAGAGATATTGCAAACAGATTTAATGGAATTTATGGTGATGTATTTACAATTCCTGAGGCATACATTGGAAAGTCAACAGCTAAGATTATGAGCCTTCAGGATCCAACAAGAAAGATGTCAAAGTCAGACGAAAATCCTAATGCAAGTATTTTGTTAATGGATGATCCTGATACAATTATCCGTAAGTTTAAGAGAGCTGTAACTGATTCAGATATGGAAATCAGATATTCAGATGATAAGCCGGGTATTCAGAACCTTATTAATATTTATTCATGTATTACAGGAAAGACTATTGAAGAGGTTGAAAAAGAATTTGATGGCAAAGGATATGGTGAATTCAAGCTTGCAGTAGGAGAGTGTGTTGCTAACAGACTAAAACCTTTACAGGACAGATTTTATGAACTTCAGAAAGATAAAACATATTTAAATAGCGTTATCAAAGAAAATGATGAAAAAGCTGCTTATTTTGCAAACAAAACCCTTAGAAAAGTTCAGAAGAAAGTTGGACTCACAGAAAGAATCAGATAGGAGTTTGGCAGATGAAAAACAAAGTTAATAAGAAGTTTATTCATGACGAACAGTTTTTTATTGTAAAAAAATAATGATAATAAAATATAAAAAAGCATTGTGCCAGATTTTGGTTCGATGCTTTTTCTATTTTTTAGAAACTATATATTTAGAATATCTGTAAATAATAATCATGTAAAAACAAAATTCGAAGTACATAGGGGAACACAGGTGATATAGAATGAAAAACAAATTAGAATTATTTTATAGAATTACATTTATAATTATTTGTGGAATAGGAATTTTTATACATTTCGACTTAAATGACAGAGATTATAATGCTCATGAATTTAGCTTTTTTACGTTATGGAGCAATATATTTTGTTTAGTATTTATGTGTGTGTTACTTATAAAGCATTTCAGAGGAAAAGATACTTTAGCAAAATCATTGATATATTTTAAAGGAATGGCAACATCCTGTATTATCTGTACGTTTTTGGTATATCATTTTTCTGAATACAAAATAGTGATGACAAACAATAGTATATGGATTTTTGGACTTCCAATAGAAAGCATTTTGGCTCATTATGTGGTTCCTTTTATGTTTATTTTAGATTGGATTTTGTTTCAGCCTAAAGGATTGTTTAGGTGGAAATATGCTGTTACATGGCTTCTTTTTCCACTAGTATATATAATCAGTTTTTTTATAAGATGCAAATGTAACAGTCAGGCAGAGTTTATCAATGTACCCAAATATCCATATTTTTTCTTAAATTATGAAAAAATAGGAACAGAGAAGTGTATGATTTATATTTTTATGTTGGTAGTAATATTTTTTGGAATAAATTTAATGATGATTTTTATTGATAACTTTTGGGAGAGAATAAAGAAAAATATGGTATAATTTGTAAAGAATAATCAAAAGAAGGAGAAAGTGAAAAAACAAATGACTAAGAACATAAAAAAAGCAATGATATTATTTTGGGCTGTTATATGCATTTTGGGAATAAAAGGAAATGTATATGCGCAAGATATTAAATTAGTAGCACCAATTATAACAAGTAGTCAGATGGAAAATGGAAATTTTGTAATAAGATGGAGAACATCCGAGGAATTAAAAGGACAGGAGTATAAAATTTATTGTGCAACATCAAAAGACGGAACATATGAATATGTTACAACGACACCTGATTATAGTTACACTGAATATTATCCTAATAAAGGAATGGCATATTATTATAAAATAACAACGGTGTATACAGATTATGAAACAGAGAGAGAAATAGAAAGTAATCCGGTATATACAGGAGGAATAGTAAATCCATTAGAAATTCCTACAATAACTGAAGCAAAAGCGGGAAATAATCATAGCGTAACAATTATGTGGAACAAAACAGAGGATTGTTCAGGTTATGCAATATACAGAAGTGAATCTGTTGACGGTGAGTACAAGTGGATTTCCAATGTTGAAAATAAGGCGGAAACATTTTGGTGGCAAGAGTATGAATCACAGGCAACATTTACTGAAAAAAATCTTGAATTGGGAAAAACATATTATTATAAAATCAGACCATATGTTACATATTCTGAAGGAACGTTTTATGGTGATTTTTCAAATTATAAAAGCTGTCAGGTTACAATTAATGGAACAAAGGTAAAGAGTGCAACATCAAAAAAGAAAAGAACAAACACAATAATATGGGAAAAGAATAGTGAAGCTGACGGATATATAATTTATTATTCTAAGAAAATTGATGGAAGTTATAAAAAATTAAAAACATACAATAGTAGAAACAAATTAACATATACACACAAGAAATTAACAAATGGAGTTGCTTATTATTATAAAATACAGGCATACAAAAACTACAAGGGCAAAAAACTTCTTGGAGAAATGAGTCCATTTGAAAAATATTGCGATTATTTTACATACAAAAACGAGTCATATGAAAGCAGATGCAAACGTATTTTTGGAAAGAAATACTATAAAAAATATAAAAATGCAAAACAGGCAAGAAAGCATGTGACAACAGTAGCTGTAAAAGTATGGGACAAGCAGGGAGGAAGAAAGTTTACACGAAAATTCTATTTAACAGTAAACAAAGGAATTGCACCATCGGTAAAAGAAATGTTTAAAGAAATATACAAAAGCAAAGAAAGATTTCCAATACATGAAATGGGATGCTACAACTGGCGTGGAAACAGTTCAACATCAGAACATTGCCTTGGACTTGCCTTTGACATCAACTCAAATGAAAACTATATGATAGATGGGAAAAAAGTTTTGGCAGGTTCATTTTGGAAACCAAAGAAAAACAAATATTCCATACCATTAAACTGCAAATTGGTAAAAATATTAGAAAAATACGGTTTTGAAAGGGGACTGTGGGGAAGCAGACGAGACTATATGCATTTCTCCTATTTCGGAACCTGATAAAGCTTCTTCACCCTTGAACCCCTTGGAAAACTAGTGTATAATATATTAGTTAAAATGGCTAAAAAGGGAAAAACAATGTACTTAAAAGATAACGAATTAGATGTAAAAACATATTTAGAATTAAGAACGGCTGTAAGCTGGCGTAGTCTTACAAAGGAGCAGGCGGCAGCAGCTATTAAGGGAAGTCTTTTGACTGTGGTTGCTTACGATGGAGACAAGCCTATTGGAATGGGGCGAATCGTAGGTGACGGAGCTGTAATCTGTTATATACAGGACCTTATTGTAATTCCCGAATATCAGGGACAGGGCATAGGTCAGATGATTATCGAAAGCCTGATTAATTATGTTGAAGAGATTCAGTTGCCTGGAACAAGAATTATGCTTGATTTAATGTGTGCAGTGGGGAGAGAGAATTTCTATAAGAAGTTTGGTTTTATAGCAAGACCAACAGACAAGCTGGGACCCGGAATGATTAAGTATATTGATAAGCAGTAATAATAAGGATAAGATACAGGAATAGCATATTAAGGACATAAAAAGGTTATACCAAAGAACATGTATCAATATGCATAGATGAGAAAGGATTGCAAAATGAATATTTATTTAATTAGACATGGCAGACAGAATAGTAAATTATGTAATGTAGATGTTGAACTTTCACCGGAAGGAAGAGAGCAGGCAGACCTTGTTGGAAAAAGATTACAGACATATCATATTGATGTTGTATATTCAAGTCAGTTAATAAGAGCTAAAGAAACAGCAGACATTATTAATAAGTATCTTAATAAGCCAAGAGTAATTGAAGAAAGAATTCAGGAAGCTAACTTTGGTGCAATGACAGGTATGACTAATGAAGCCATTGATGAAAAATATGGTGACTATCTTGCACAGCGTTCAACCATGACAACAGATATGACTTATCCTGATGGAGAAAACTGCCAGATGGTTTATGAAAGAGCTAAGGCAGGACTTGATGACATAGTAAAGGACAGCCTTGAGAAAGGTTATGAAAATATTTGTATAGTTACTCATGGTGGTGTGCTTAGAGCATTGGTTACAGGAATTATGGGTGCTCCATATAAGAACTGGCTTGCAGTTGGAAGACAGATTGAAAACTGCAGTATTTCACAGCTTTTATATGATGAAAAAAGCAAAACATATCATGTTGAAAGATTTAATGATTTTGCCCATTTTGAAAATGAGGACAGACTACTTCGTAAACATTTTGGAAGTGGATTTTTTAAGAAAAAATAGAATTTGACAGAAATAGAATTTGGCATAAGCAGAGCTACTAAAGAATAGTAGAAAAATAATAAAAAAATAACAGCAATAATAGCAGAAGGTAGTAATATAATGGCAAATAATTATGATGGCAATAGCATTTCCGTACTGGAAGGACTGGATCCGGTTAGAAAAAGACCGGGAATGTATATTGGAAGTGTTGGAACTAAAGGATTAAACCATTTAATATATGAAATAGTGGACAACTCAGTTGACGAACATTTGGCAGGATACTGTTCAGAGATTACAGTAACACTTGAAAAAGATGGTTCAGCTACAGTTGAAGATAACGGACGAGGAATTCCGGTTGACATTAATGAACAGGTTGGAAGACCTGCAGTCGAAGTTGTTTTTACAACTTTACATGCAGGTGGTAAATTTGGAGATGGAAACTACAAGATTTCCGGAGGTCTTCACGGAGTTGGTTCATCAGTTGTTAACGCATTATCTTTATGGCTTGAAGTTAATGTAAAACGAGATGGAAAAATATACAACCAGAGATATGAACAGGGAAAGGTTTGTTATGATTTAAAAGAAGCAGGAAAGTGCCGAAAGAATGATACGGGAACTAAAGTTTCATTTTTCCCTGATGCAGAGATTTTTGAAAAAATATATTTTAAGGCTGATGCAATTAAGAGCAGATTGCATGAAACAGCATATTTAAATCCTAATCTTACAATTATTTTTATAAACAAAAGAGTAGGAGAGGAAGAAGAAGTAACTTTCCACGAAGAAAACGGAATTAAGGCTTTTATTTCCGATATGAACAAAGAGAAGGAAAAAGTTACTGACATTATTTATTTTAAGAAAGAGCAAGACGGCATAGAAGTAGAAATTGCTTTCCAGTATATTAATGATTTTACAGAAAATATTTCAGGTTTCTGTAATAATATTTATACACAGGAAGGTGGTACACATATTACAGGCTTTAAGTCAATTTTGACTTCTACAATTAATCAGTATGCAAGAGAACTTGGTATATTAAAAGAGAAAGATAATAACTTTACGGGAGCTGATGTAAGAAACGGTCTTGTGGCTGTAGTTGCAGTAAAGCATCCTGATCCAAGATTTGAAGGACAGACAAAGACTAAGCTTGATAACCCGGATGCGGAAAAGGTAACAAAATCAATTGCCGGAGAACAGCTTACATTATTCTTTGATAAAAACTTAGAAACATTAAAAAATGTAATTAGTTGTGCTGAAAAGTCAGCAAAAATCAGAAAAGCAGAAGAGAGAACAAAAACAAATCTTCTTTCAAAAAGTAAGTTTTCAATTGACAGTAATGGTAAACTTTCAAACTGCGAAAGCAGAAAACCGGAAGAATGTGAAATCTTTATAGTGGAGGGTGATTCTGCCGGAGGCTCAGCTAAAAGCGCAAGAAACAGAAAGACACAGGCTATTATGCCAATAAGAGGAAAGATTCTTAACGTTGAAAAGGCTTCAATGGATAAGGTATTGGCCAATGCAGAAATAAAAACAATGATTAATGCTTTTGGTTGTGGTTTTTCTGAAGGTTATGGAAATGATTTTGACATAGAAAAATTAAGATACAACAAAATTATTCTTATGACTGATGCGGATGTTGACGGAGCTCATATTGACACATTGTTATTAACATTTTTCTATAGATTTATGCCTGAACTTATAACTCATGGACATATTTATATTGCTACACCTCCTCTTTACAAGGTTGTGCCTAAGAAGGGGGAAGGCGAGTATTTATATGATGATAAGGCATTAGAAAAATATAGAAAACAGCATACAGGATTTACACTTCAAAGATATAAAGGTTTAGGTGAAATGGATCCAAAACAGTTATGGGAAACTACACTTAATCCGGAGACAAGAATTTTGAAGCAGGTAGAAATTGAAGATGCAAAAATGGCATCAGATGTAACAAGTATGTTAATGGGAAGTGAAGTTGCACCAAGACGTAATTTTATTTATACTCACGCAACAGATGCAGAATTAGATATTTAGGAGAAATAAATGGCAGAGCAGATTATAAAAACAGAGTATTCTGAAGTAATGCAGAAAAGCTATATAGATTATGCCATGAGTGTTATTTGTGCAAGAGCACTTCCGGATGCAAGAGACGGACTTAAGCCTGTACAAAGACGTGTACTTTACGCAATGGACCAGTTAGGTCTTAATTATGATAAACCACATCGTAAGTCAGCCCGTATTGTTGGTGATACAATGGGTAAGTACCATCCTCATGGAGATAGTTCAATATATGAAACATTAGTAGTTTTGGCTCAGGACTTTAAAAAGGGAATGGCATTAGTTGACGGTCACGGAAACTTCGGTTCAATTGAGGGTGACGGTGCTGCGGCAATGCGTTACACAGAGGCAAAACTTAAGAAATTTACACAGGATGTATATTTGGCAGATTTGGATAAGGATGTAGTTGATTTTGTACCAAACTTTGATGAAACAGAAAAAGAACCATCAGTTCTTCCTGTAAGAGTACCAAATATTTTGGTTAACGGAGCTGAAGGTATTGCTGTAGGTATGGCGACTAACATTCCAACACATAATCTTGGAGAAGTTGTAGATGCAGTTATTGCATATATGGATAATAATAATATTACAACTGAAGAATTATTACAGATTATGCCGGGACCTGATTTTCCAACAGGTGGTATTGTAGCCAATAAGTCAGACTTAAAGGACATTTACGAAAACGGAACAGGAAAGCTTAAGCTTCGTGGAAAATTAGAATTTGAAAAAGGCAAAGGCAGAGAAAAGGATAAACTTGTTATAACAGAAATACCTTATACTATGATTGGTGCAGGTATTGGAAAGTTTATTTCAGATGTAATTGATTTAGTAGAAACAAAAAAGACAACAGACATTGTTGACATTTCAAACGGCTCAGACGAAAACGGCATTCGTATTGTTTTAGAGCTTAAAAAAGGTGCCGATGTTGAAAAATTAAAAAATATTTTATATAAAAAAACTAAGTTAGAAGATACTTTTGGTGTAAATATGTTAGCAATAGCTGATGGAAGACCGGAAGTTATGGGACTTAAGAGTATTATAAAATATAACGTTGATTTCCAGTATGAACTGGCACAGCGTAAATATACAACACTTCTTAATAAGGCATTAGAACAAAAAGAGATTAAGGAAGGTCTTATTAAGGCAACAAACATTATTGATTTGATTATTGAAATAATCAGAGGTTCACAGAGTCAGAAACAGGTTAAGGCATGTCTTGTACATGGAAAAACTGATGATATTAAGTTTAAAAATCCTGAGTCTGAGATTCTTGCAGGAAATCTTTCTTTTACAGAGCGTCAGGCACAGGCTATTTTGGAACTTAGATTATCTAAGTTAATAGGACTTGAAATATTAGCTCTTCAGAAAGAATATGAAGAACTAATGGACAAAATCGGTCAGTATGAGGATATTCTTGGAAATAGAAAAACAATGACTAAGACTATCAAAAAAGATCTTAAAGCCATTAAGAAAGAATATGCATTGCCTAGAAAGACTCTTATTGAAGATGGCAAGGAAGCTGTATTTGATGAGAATGCTTTTGTTGAACAGGAAGTTGTTTTTGTTCAGGATAAGTTTGGATATTCAAAACTTCTTGATCCGGCAGCATTTGACAGAAACATTGAATCTGTTACGAAAGAGAATAAATATTATTTCAGATGTATGAACACAGATAGTATTTGTATCTTTACAGATAATGGAAATGTTCATCAGATTAAGGCATCAGCCATTCCAACTAAGAAGGTTAGGGAGAAAGGGATACCTATTGATAATCTTGGAAATTACAGTAGCCAAGGTGAAAGCATAGTGACACTTGTAAGTTTTGATATGATAAAAGATAAGAAACTTTTGTTTACAACTAAAAATGGTATGATTAAGTTAGTAGATGGAAACGAGTTTGAAACAAACAGAAAAACAATGCTTGCCACAAAACTTGGAAAAGATGATGAGGTTGTTTCAGTTAAAATAACAAGAGTATCAAATAAGCAGATTTCAGAAGAACAGGTTGAAGAAATGCCTGTAATGTTAACAGGTGGCTCAGATGATTTTGAACCATTAGATTTTGAACAGATGGAATTGTTTGATACAACTGCATCAATGGATGTAGGACAGGAACAGGAATTACAGTATACAAGAGAGATTCTTGTGCTACAGACAGAAGAAGGAATATTCTTAAGATTCCCACTTAAGGAAGTGCCTGAAATGAAGAAGGCTACATTGGGAGTTAAGGGTATTAAACTAAATGATGGAGATTTTGTTTCTAAAGTTTACCTTCTTGATACGGGGGATAATGAGGTGGTAAAATGTAACGGAAAAACCGTTGATTTAAGGAAGCTTAAAATCGGAAAAAGAGGAACTAAAGGAGTAAAGGTTCGTGCATCTAAGGCATAAACCTTGTTATACAAAGGATAGGGTGATTTATTTGAAGAAAGGACTAATACGGAAAATACTTGCAGTAATATTAATTATTGCATTGGTTACAGGTTTGGAAAATTATGCAGGAATAGTGGATACAACAGTTAAGGCAGCAGACGCTTTTGAGACAGGCATTAATGGTTTTCCAGCAAGTTATAAAACATATTTAAGAAAACTTCATAATAAATACCCTAACTGGAAGTTTGTACCGGATAACACAGGCGTGGATTTTTTTACAGCCGTTGAAAATGAGGCGAGTCAGAACAGAAGCCTTATAGAGAATGCGTATAGTAAGTATTTAAAGTCAAATCTGGCTGGAGATTATAATGCATCTACAGGTAAGTACATAGCAAAAGATGGAGCTTCATGGGTTAGCGCATCAAAGAATTGTGTGGCATATTTTATGGATCCAAGAAACTTTTTGGATGAAAACCACATATATATGTTTGAACAGTTGGCATATGACAGTTCATCTCAGACACAGGCAGGTGTTGAAGCAATACTTCAGGGTTCGTTTATGTATAAAACCAATATAGGATACATTGATACGGCTGGAAAGTATCAGGCAACTAATACTTTGTATTCAGCACAGATTATGACTGCTGCAAAGACAGCAAAGGTAAGTGCGTACCATATTGCCTCAAAAATTTTGCAGGAAATTGGTTCTAAAGCTAATTCAAAATACGCAGGAATGGGTGCCAGCGGAAGTGTTACAGGTACATATTCAAAGACATATACAGGAATTTATAATTTTTATAATATTGGAGCTACATCAAGTGCTAATCCAATTGCCAACGGTTTAAAATGGGCAAAGTCAGGAAGTACTTATCAAAGACCTTGGAACACACCAGAGAAATCTATTTTAGGTGGGGCACAGTATTTAGGTGAAAAGTACATTAACGCAGGACAGAATACTATGTATCTTCAAAGATTTAATGTGAAGAGCAATGGTACATATTCAATTTATACACACCAATATATGACTAACATATCAGGTGCCGCATCAGAAGCAGCGTCAACGGCAGATGCTTACCAAAGCCTTGGAATAGCAGCTCATGCCAAAACATTTGTTATACCTGTATTTAATAATATGCCAAGTGAAAGTAATACAATTACACTTGGAATAAGTGGAAACAAAACAGGTGTGGCAAATAGTGACGTAAATGTTAGAAAAGGTCCTGCAACTTCGTATGATGCAGTTGTTGTTTTACCAAAGAATCAGGCAGTTACAGTTACAGAAGTTTCTAATACAGACATTGAATATGGAGTAAGATGGCTAAGTAATCCGTATTGGTACAAAGTTAGTTTTGTGAAAGATGGAAAAAAATACACAGGATATGTTTCGGCATCATATATAAACTTAAAAGGTGAATATACTATTGCAAAAGCAGGAAGATTGAAGCTTCCTACAACTTTAAAGACATCTGAACAAGTTTATTATTTGTCAGACAACCCGGCAATAGCAACAGTAGATGATGCAGGAAATGTTAAAGGCATAGGCGCAGGAACTGTAACAATACACGGTTTTACTGCAGCAGGAAAAAGTAGTGTGTCAACAATAAATGTTTTGGCAAAAAGTATACATGCAACAGGTATAAAACTTAGCAAGACAACATTAAAATTAAAAAATGGAACAAAAGAAAAATTAAAGGCTACAGTAACTCCAAATAATACAACAGATGGAAATGTTACATGGAAGTCATCTAACAAAAAAATAGCAAAGGTTACATCAAGAGGAAATGTTTACGCAAAGTCAGTTGGAGAATGTACAGTAACAGCTACAACTGCCAATGGCAAAAAAGTTACATGTAAGGTTAAGGTTGTACCGGGAACAGCTACAATAAAGGCAACAAACAATGGATACAATAGTATTAAACTTACATGGAACAAACTTGGTGATGTAACAGGATATTGGATATATAGAAAAACTCCCGGTTCAAAATATAAGACTATAGCCAAAGTAAGTGGAACTACAGTGTCTTATAAAGATAAAAATCTTGTAACGGGAAAGAAATACTATTATAAAATAAAAGGGTATAAGAAGGTTGGAAAGACAACTTATAAGGGAAGTAAGTCTAAGGCTTCAAAGGCATATCCAAAGCCGGCCAAAGTGAAAATAACATCAATAAAGTCAACTGCAAAAGGTGCAAAACTTTATTGGAAAAAGGCGGCTGGTGCCAGTGGATATGTTATCTACAGAAGTGAAAGTAAAACAGGAAAATATACAAAAATAAAAGAAATAAAAAAACAGACAAAAATTTCTTATAATAATACTGGACTTTTGAAAGGAAAGACGTATTATTATAAAGTAATGGCCTACAGGAATATGTCAGGCATATATGTTTATGGAAAATATTCAACAGTTAAACAAATAAGAAAATAAATGGTGAAGTAATGATAAATTTTGTAGTTAGTGATTTAGAAACAGCATTAGTTCCTAACGGGGAAAAGATGGTTCAGGAAGAAACCATTGAATTGATAATGGAATTAAAGGAAAAAGGCGTCTATTTTGCTGTGGCAACAGGACGCAATTATGACGCAGTATATCCTATGTTTGGAAAAGCAAAGGACCACATTGTGTACATATGTAATGATGGCGGATCAGTTATATATCGTGATAAAGTTATAAGTAAGACTCCATTGGACAGACTTGTGTGTCTTGAAGTGGCAAATGAACTGGAAAAGAACAGGGATTATAAGTTATTATTTTCAGGTGAGAGAAATGCAGTTGTAACAACAAGAGATATTGATTTTATTAATTATTTGAGAACAATGGGAATTGAACCTGAAAAGGAAAAAGATACAAAGTCAATGAAGGGTGAAATTAACAAGATTACTATTTTTGCGAAGAAAGGCTTTGACCAGACTTCATATGAGTATTTCTATAAGAAATTCTCAAAGAATGCAAATGTGGCAATTTCCAACCCTGAACAGCTATATCTTACAGCAAAGTATGTAACAAAAGGTAATGCCATTCAGGTTTTACAGCATGTGTTTAATTCATCAGAAGAAGATACAGTCGTTTTTGGCGGCGGATACAATGACATTGAAATGTTTGGCCATGCATATTTTAGTTATGCAATGCAGTGGGCAGACAGTGAGGTAAGACGTTCAGCTAAACACATAGCAGAGAATGTTAATACGATTTTGGAAGATATAATACGAATGTAAGGAGAACTTATGAAAAAGAAAATAGTAGCATTAGGTTTGGTTGTGGCATTGTCAGTAAGCAGTTTTACTGGATGCAGTTTTAATTCAAAAACACCTGTTATCGGCAAGATAGTGGGGCTTGGCAGCAGTGAAATGTTTAAAATAGACAAAGAAGTATGTTCAAAACAGGAATATATGCTTGTTCTTATGGATACAGCAGGAACTTACAAGGCAGACTTTGGTGGCAAAGTAGATTGGAATGCCAAAGTAAGCGACAATCAGACACTGCAGTCATATGTAATGCAAAAGGTTAAAGAAGACATAACAGTTCAGTATACATTAGCTTCAATGGCAAAGGAAAGAAATATTTCCCTGTCAACAGATGAAAGCAGTATGATTAAGACTAAAGCGGCAGAGTATTATAAATCCTTAACAAGTCAGGAAAAAGAATATACCGGAGCTTCACAGGAAAACGTGGAAAGCTTGTATAAGAATTATTATTTGGCGGACAAGGTTTACGATGCACTGGCAGCAGAAGCAGACGCAAAGATTAGCGATGAAGAAGCAAGAGTAATGAAGATTCAGTACATCAGAATGAATACTGACAATACTAAAGAAGACAAGATTAAAAGCACACTTAAAACAGTTACAGACCTTGTAAAAGGTGGTTATCAGACATTTGCCAGAGAAGCAAAGCAGTATAGTGAAGATAACGTGTTTGAGAAAACATTAAAGAAAAATGAGGCCACTAAAACATACGAAAAGAGTGCTTTTAACTTAAGCAATTCGGAAATAAGCAGCATTATACAGGATGGAAAAGATTATTATCTTGTATATTGTGTAAACAGTTATTTAAAGACTGAAACAGAAAAAAACAAAGAAGAAATCATAAAGAATGCACAGCAGACATATTTTAATGACAAGTATTCTAAATATCTGAAAGATATAGATGTAAACTTTAATGATGATCAGGCAAAGAAGATTAAATTGTCAACAGATGAAAATGTGAAAGCTGTAAATTTAATGACAGTGTACAACACGATTTCAAAGGAACTAAACAAGAAATAGTAATTATTGTAAGAAGGGAGCATATAATTATATGCTCCCTATTGTTTTATGTATCGCAGAGAGAAGATGCCTTCAAACACGTTGATTTTCTTATTTTGCTCCGTCGTCTATTGTACAGCGAAAACTTAAACTCGCCTTCGGCTCAAACAGTAAGTTTATCGCTGTACACTATACTCGCAAAATTTCGAAAATCTGCCTATTGTTTGCAGTCATCTTCTCTTTGGCGGTACAATATAAAAAGATAGAGAGAAGTTTAAAAATGATATGCTCCCTTTTGCAAAACGTTCGTATTTACTTTCACAAGTTCATATTGTAAAATTATTTTAGATACAGATGATACGGATTAATTTCAAGTTACATATGAAAAATGAGTCAAACGGACAAGACTTAAGAATGAACTTTGAAATTGTAAATGTTTAAGTAAAGGAGGAGTTTTATGAAAAGGGTAAAATATGTTAAGAGAAGGTTTGTGGCACTTACATTATCTGTTGCGTTGTTAGTTGGCACTATGCCTGCCATAATATCTGCTCAGGACAGTAATGTTTCTAATACGTTATTACAGGAAGGCACATATAGTAAGGACAAAATAACGTTGACATCTATTCCTAATACTACAAGAAAAATAATGGCTTTCATTACGGATAAAGGAGATAGGAGTGAGATTAATTGTCCTGAAGTTGTGTATGCCATAGGTACAGACGAAAGATGGTCAGTACCGGTATCTGTTGAGGATGACGGTACTTTGGATATGGAACCTTTTGTATATTCAGGTAATGATAAGGGCATAATTGTTTGGACAAATGCTACTAAAGAGTTTACAGAATCAAGTACCAGTGAAGATATTGCAAAATCTATGCGAGTATCTCTTGCTGTCTTTGACAGTACATCAAATGTTGAATTTAAAAATACTAATGTTTCTTATTATGATTCAGAGAATATTAGTACATATACTCCGAAGGTAACAGAGATTGATGGAAAGTTTCTTGTATCATGGATAGTGTACTATGATACAGAAGACAAGAAAGCATATGGAATAGAAGGTTTTTACTATAACCCTGATAATAATACATTTTATTCAGAAGATAATAGTACTGATGAAAATGGAAGGCTTATTCCAATGGTCTTTGCAAGAGATTGTAATTACATATCATCTTATGCAATTGCAAAAGTAGGTAATGATGTAGTGACGGTTTGGGATGAACCAACTGAGCAGATAAATATTTATGATGTAATGGCTGAAAAAGTTGTGAAGAAAAATTATTATTTTGGCAAATATAAATCGTCCACATTAAAGATGGCTATAGATAATGGAAATGATGTAAAAAAACTTACAGATGGAAGCACATATGCATCAGTTATTGATTCTGATATTCCGGGAATAGCATATTACAATAATGGAAAGATTTATAAGATTTCTAATGATGAGCAGAATGGTTTGGTAAATACAGAATTAGCAGATGTTTCAAAAACAGGAGATACTAAGTATTCAATAGTGTCTAAAGATGGTATTCCGACATATATTACAGCACTTCTATATGAACCATTAAATACAAATATAACCAATATTACAATAGATGGCGAGGACTATGAAAAATCAAAAGATGGAATCTGGAAAGATAAAGATGGAAAGGTAAAAGAATTTAAACAGGAAGATATTTGTATATATTACATAAATCCTAAAACCGGAAACACAGATACACTTCCACAGAAGTTGTGCGATAGAGATAAAATTCATTTTCCAACATATCCGGCATTTATTATTGACAGTTCAAATCAGTTAGGAGTTATGTATATCATTGGACAGGTTTGGGACAATGTTCATTATAGCCTTATATATTCAACATATAATCAAAGATATCTGTTTCAGGCAGATTATTCGAAAGTAGATGAAGCTATTGCCAAGGCGAATGTTTTAAATAAAGATGATTATATAGATTTTAAAGCGGTAACATCAGCTATAGATGCAGTTGTTCGTGATAAAGACTATACTGAACAGTCAGCAGTTGACGCAATGGCAAAAGCTATTGAAGATGCAATTAAGGCCCTTCAGTTAAAGCCAACTCCTGAAACGACCACAACAGAACAGGTTACAACTAATCAGGAAACAACTACAGTAGAACAGGTACCGACAACTTCAAGAACAGAAGCAACTACAGTAGAACAGGTATCGACAACTTCAAGAACAGAAGCAACTACAGAAGAAACGATAACAATGGTTAATCCAACAGAAACTGAAACACAATACATAACAACATCTGTGAATAATAATACTCCAAAAACAGGTGAGAACAGTAACATAACATTGTGGATGATAGTTTTCTTTATTACAGCAGGTGGAATATTGACTATAACATTGGAAAAGAGAAAAGAAGACAAACAATAAGAGTTCAGATTCACAATTAGGAAGTGCAGACTATGGAGAATAAACTGAAAAACAATTATTTATTACAGTAATTTGAGAAAAATAAGAAAACCACCCGAATCCAACGGGTGGTTTTTAGTAATATCAATTACAAATAATCAATATATTATTGTTCTTCTTTTGAAACTTTTGGCTCCTCATTTGCCACAGCTTTTTGAACCTGTGGTTTTTTTGAAGGTACTTTTGAGCCTTTCTTTTTTCCTGTGATTAATTCTAATATGCGGTCTTTAAATATTAATCCCAACAGAATTAAAAGTGAAATTATTGAAATTATAATTCCCTGGAAGAATCCTCTAGGAGTATATTTAAATGTAATCTGGTGTGTTCCGGCAGTAACCATTACACCTGTAAGAGCACCCTTGCATATAGCTGTTGTATTAGCTTTCTGTCCGTCAACATATACAGACCAACCTTTGTCATAAGGAATTGAAGTGTATAACAAATTGCCCTTGTCTGTTGTAAGTGTTCCTTCAATCTTTGTATCGCTAAATGATGTTACCTGATAAGGATTAGCATTTAAAAGATTGTAGTCATATTCCCAGGCAGTTTCATCAAATGCATAAGCGTACATGGCTGATATGGCTGTGTTATCACTTGCGGAAATGCTAATTGTTGCACCTTCAGGAACATTTCCAAGATGACAAATATAATTCTGGTTAGCAGAATTAAAAGTTTTTGAAGTAGAAGTTGTAACACTACTTGAAACAAAAGACTTGTCCTGAATGCTTCCGTTAGAAACAGTAGCAGTTAAAGTTTCAGCAGATGTTTCGCAGTAGAAGTATATATCATAAACTTTTGTGCCGCTCTTATTAGCTGTATCATTTTCTTCAAGATTATACTGAGCAGTAATTGAATTAGTACCGTCTGTCTTTAATCTATGGAAAATCATCTGTCCGCCGTTTACTGCAGAAGTTACAAAGTTATTCTGCATTGTAAATGGATCACCGGCTTCAGAGTTCATCTTTGCAATTGAACTTGAATTAATTAAGAAGCCTAATGGTAATGTGTTATTATATTCATATGCATAAACAGTTGAATTTCCACCACTTTCTAAATTGTAAGAAGCGCTGTTAAGCAATGATACATTATTAGGGAGAGATGGCTCTCCTGTTGAATATTCATATTTTATTGAGAACAATGATGCTGTAAGTGGTGTATGACCATAGTATGAACATGCATTGTACGAAGTCTGTAATCCCATTGAATCAAAGTAATCCTGAATATTAGCAGATAATACAGATGAAAATGTTGAAATACTATTGTAATTAAAACGGGCACCATCATTTCTTGTAGTGTGAACGGCAGATTCAGTTCTGTAATATTTAACATTCTGGGAATCTGCATCTTTCTTAGTAATATTATTTAACTGGTCGTAAGCCTTAGTAGCTTCGTAGTAACCTTTTCTTCCTGATGTACTTGGAATACCTGTAACATTCATATTCAAAGTTAATTCGCAGAATACAATCAGAACCATCAAATATGAAAGGAAAGGTTTAAGCTTAGGTGCTTTCTTATACCAGACAATAAGACAGGCATATACAACTATAAACAAAAGACTAAAGTAAATAATCTTTACAATGCTTGTCTCAATTTCCAAATCGCTGAAAATGGAAGCGTCTTTAAATAACTGGTCAAGTAAAAATACCAAAGCTACTGAACCGCCTGTAGCCCATGCAATATGTTTTGGCTCATATTCCCTAATATACAGAAATGCCTCATAGCACATAGTAAGAATAAGGAAAATATAAAGGAAAGACTGTCTACAAGGCAAGCTGTTAGGAAAATGGAATCCGTGCCAGATATATGCAGGAATATTAAGACCAAAGCTTAAAAGCATAATCAAGGCAATAACGGTTTTGCCAATTCTTTCTTTAACATTAATTTTTTTACACATCCAGAATAATGGAATAAGTATAAAAATAGCTACTGAACAATAAATATTAGGTTCAGGATAATATTTTAAATCTGCAACAGGAATACATATTAATGATCTGAAAATCATATAAAGCATTGAAACAGTTTCTTCCAAAGTTGTTGGGAAACTTGAATCAGCAGACTTAGTAGTTAACAATGAAAAATACTCTGGTAAGATAACGCATGCTGCAAGAGCACCGCCAAGTATTGAGTAAATTGCATAGTCTTTTAAAATAAGAAGTCTTGCTTTAGTTTTTTCAACAGTTTCATCAAATTCAACAATGCAGAATAAGTAAACAAAATAAATAATGCTGAAAATGCAAATCATTAAGCCGATGTAATAGTTAGAGAAAATTGCAAGTGCAAGTGAAATGCAGTACATTTTGCATTTCTTTTCGTTAACTAATTTTTCAAGACCAAGAACAATAAATGGAAGTAACCACATACAGTCAAGCCACATAATGTTCCAGCTAAATGCTGCAAAATAAGCTGATAAAGCGTATGCCATACCGAAAACTACGGAAGAAATATTTTTCTGACCAAAACGTTTTGTAAGATAGTAGCATACTGAAAATCCGGCAAGTCCCATCTTTAATACGATGAAAAAACTTACCATATCAGCCATATAACCCGGCCAGATAATGGCAAGTAGGTTAAGGGGACTTGTAAGATAATAAGCGGCAACCGCCATAAAGTTCATACCGGCGCCAATTTCCCAAGTATAAAAAAGGCTTCCCCCGTCTTTAAGTTTCTGTTGAAGTATTTCTAAATAAGGTGTGTACTGATGATAACAGTCACTTCGAAGATACATTTGGTCACCAAATGGGAAAATATTCTTAAAATAGTAGACTATTAACATAGATAAAATAGGCAATACAAAAGCAAGTATATATAACTTATTTTTTTCAAACCAATCCTTAATAGAAAACTTTTTACTATTTGTTTTCATTAATAAGCTCCTTTCTATCATTGAAAATAAATAATTTACTGATAATATAATTTAAAATAACCGTAAGAACCATAGAAATAAGTTTTGAAATCTGGTTGACTTTCTGGTTATTTCCATAAATAGCAACTGAAGCAAAAATAATAACTTCGCTCATTATTAAAGTAGCTATACGGGCTCTGGCAAAGCGCAAAAACTCATGTAGAACTTCCATAAAACTGCTGGTCTTACTTTTGAACACCCATCGCTTATTTGTGACATAAGAAAAAATGATAGCACAAAATGTTGAAATAATATTGGCAATAAGGGCACTGACCTTACCTGCATTAAAAAAAGTAAATACAAGGTAGTCAACAATGGCAGTACCAATGCCGAAAAAAACATAAGTAAGCATTTCGTAACTTATTAAGCCTTTAATAAGTGTTTGCAAACTTGGATTCTTAATATGTGCTAACAAAAAACTTCTAAACTTTATAATTGAATCTTTCATATTAATAACCTTTATAAATTTGTACTTTTATTTAAAGTCTGAAATGTTATTGCCTTCAGAATATAGATACAACAACATTAGTATTTTTCAAATATAAACAATAAAAAACGATTTCTAACCGTCTTTACATTAATATCTATATTCTACTATAAAAAGGTAGGGGTGTAAAGAAATTACAACTATAGAAAGTGATAAAAGAGCATGAAAATTATAGGGGTAAAAAATAAAAAATATCCGACTATTGAAAAAAATCAATAATCGGATATTTTTATAAGAATCATTTAATTAATTTTGATTAATTATTCCTGATTTGTTTTATTTTTTTCTAATTCTAACATCTTCATTGCTCTAACCTTAAGTGGTAAGCCGAATAATGTAATGAATCCGTCAGCATCATGGTGATCATATAATTCGCCAGTTGTAAATGATGCAAGACTTTCGCTATATAATGAATATGGAGAAGTTGTTCCTGCCTTAATAATGTTTCCTTTGTAAAGTTTGAATTTAACTTCACCAGTAACATATTCCTGTGTTGATTTAACGAAAGCGCAAACTGCTTCACAAAGAGGAGTGAACCATTTTCCTTCGTAAACTATCTGTGATAACTTGTTACCCATATCCTTCTTAGTTTCCATTGTAGCTCTGTCAAGAACTAATTCTTCAAGCTGCTTGTGAGCTTCCATAAGAATTGTTCCACCCGGAGTTTCATAAACACCACGTGATTTCATACCAACAACACGGTTTTCAACAATATCAATAATACCGATGCCATGTTTTCCACCAAGTCTGTTTAATTCACGGATAATATCTGAAACCTTCATCTTCTTTCCGTTAACTGATGTTGGAACACCCTTTTCAAATGTCATTGTAACATATTCAGGTTCATCAGGAGCTTTTTCTGGAGAAACTCCTAAAACTAAAAGGTGGTCGTAGTTTGGTTCATTAGCTGGATCTTCAAGTTCAAGACCTTCATGGCTAATGTGCCAAAGGTTACGGTCACGGCTGTAGCTCTGATCAGTTCCAAAAGGAAGATCAATGCCATGCTGCTTGCAATATTCTATTTCATCTTCACGTGACTGTAATTTCCACTTACTGTCTCTCCAAGGAGCGATAATCTTAATATCAGGAGCAAGAGCTTTAATAGAAAGTTCGAAACGAATCTGGTCGTTACCTTTTCCTGTAGCACCATGACAAATGGCAACAGCACCTTCTTTTCTTGCAATTTCAACTAATTTCTTAGCAATTCCAGGACGAGCCATAG
>OCPS01000416.1_pt1 | contig 47705 bp, 20 predicted proteins | sample 1538651 | NCBI WGS metagenome assembly OCPS01 (sample SAMN04571715, study PRJEB22368) | human gut metagenome | biome: human gut; material: stool | host: Homo sapiens | place: Luxembourg | collected 2012-09-21 | reverse complement strand
CATCAATTATTTATTTGTATGTATCTGCAACAGATTCTAAAACTTTATAATTACAATGGTATGGAGCAACACCCCCTGTCACCATCTGCTTTTCATAGATTTTTTTGCTTTAGCTTCAATCTGTTTTTTGTACTTTTTGCAGAAAAAATATTCTTTTACCATAAGATTTCGTCTCTGCTCATCTTCTGGAATTCCTTTTTGTCTAAGTTTATTTAAATCTGTTTCATCAACAATAATATCATATTTATCCACTATTGTTGCCCTTGTATCAATTTCTTCATATACACGATAATTGGTTGTAGTAACATCTCTCCAACTAGCATGCTTTCTCTTTGCTGAAGTAAGCGGAATAACATATTTTCTGCCATTACAAGTAGTAAGTATTCCTAAATGTGGTTTTTTGAGTAGTCAGTGTCTATTGAATAAAAAATTTCTGAATCCACATTGTGCAATGCTATATTCTTTTTCTACACTTAATGTATATTCTTTTAGTCACGCCGTCAAGATATATTTTCGATAATATACTGTATATATATTATAGTATTCTTTATTTGTTACTAAATATTCATACTACTATATATTAAATAGATTTTAACTTAAAAATTTTTTATTTAATATACCTTACCTAAACGACAACTTTTCATCTCCAAGCTCTCTCATCTTTTCAAATCCTTCTACATCAATTTCCCGACTTTTCAACTCACTATTCTTCTTTATAATTTCTCCATACAACTGTTCACGAGTTTCTTCCTTTTTTAAATTATCTCTCTTATAAAATTAAAATGATATATTTTTTTGTTGGGTTTTATTGTTTTTTTGGACTTTTTTGTATTCTAACAACTTTCAAACATCGTTTTGAAATGAAAAAACCTGCATCAGCATTAGCTGATGCAGGTCATCTGTCAGGGTAATTTTTCATCCCCTTTCACTATAATATACTTTATTATTTTTACTCATAATGTTCATCAGGGCTTATCTCTACTTCAAAACATATCTGTTTATCATTTAACTGATACTTTTCAGCCAGAAATGGTCCACAGGCATTAGAACCTACACCTGAAACTTTATAGTCTACCCTTACATGTGTTTTTCCATCCTTAATTAATTCATCCGTATGCTGTGCTCTGGTTAACACTTCTGTACTATACTGAGAGACCTTACATTCAAATGTCTTTTCTGTTTCAAACTTTAAATTTCCTATTTTCAGCATCTTAACATCTATATGATTTCCATGTTCCTGTGGTCTCACATAATGAACATATTCTTTTTCTGCATTACTTTCATACATGCCAATCGTTGCATAATGGCACTCGTCGCAATATGTTTCACCTTCTCCACGTCCATAATATGTAAATGCTGCATTACTTTCGGGAATATCAAACTCAAAACCAAGTCTCGGCAAATATTTTGTTCTTTCATGAACGTTGCCTTCTAAAAGTATATCAATCCTACCATCCTTTGTAACATTAACTGACATCATATATTTAAAAAATGGTCTTCTCGCTACTCCAGCTAAGGCTCCTTTTACAATAATTCTTCCATCCTTGATTTCGCAATCATATATTTTAGAAAACTGTTTGTCTAAATTTTCACTTCTGCCATTTTGACGGTAACTCTCTAATCCGCCCCACTCTAACTGTGCATTACAGTCATTATCCGTAGGTGCCCGCCATGCTGTAAGTCTCATTGGTCCTGCCAATTGCTCTTTTCCATTGATTTTCATACTCGTAAATGTTCCATAATGTCTGGAAAATACATATCGAAAATGTTCCCCGGTTATAACCACATTTTCTCCTTCATACACTGCCTGTACCGCTGCTTCATCACTTTTCTGTCTTGCCGGGGTATCTGCTAACTTATGCTGTGTGACAGCATACTCCTTCCCATCTTTGTATAATCTGCAGTTTAAATACAATCCATATTGATATTCTACCTTTGGCACATCTATGTTTAATTTCAGGCTCTCATGTGGTTCTATCGCCAGTTTCATCGTTCTGAATACAATCGTTTCCCCATCTGCCTGTATTTCATATGTAAATTCACAATCTTCCATATTTGTAAAATCATATCTGTTTGTTACTGTAAGCACGCCATTCTCATACTGCGTCACCATTGGCTGATATGCTGTTTTTACTTCTAAGGAACCACTTCTAATACTTCTATCAGAAAAAACCATACCGTCACAGCAGAAATTACTGTCATGTGTTTTTTCATTTTGAAAATCTCCACCGTATCTCTGTACTCCCTTTTCATCCAAAACAACATGATCTGCCCATTCCCATACACATCCTCCTATCATTTGTGGCGTTGCATGAATCAGTTCATTATAATCATATATATCCCCCGGTCCATTTCCCATAGCGTGGCAATATTCACAGAAAAAATATGGCTGTTTGCTTCCTGTTTTAAAAAACGCTTCTACTTCTTCGAGAGAATGATACATTGTAGAATGTACATCTACATAATCACTTTCTCCTAATCTGCTGGCATCTTCACTATGTATTAAACGACAATCCTTCTGCGTTCTAATGAAGCGGACCATCTCTTTCATGTTTTCTCCAAAAGCACTTTCATTTCCTAATGACCACATAATAACGCTGGTATGGTTCTTATCCCGCATAACAGTTCTTTGCATACGCTCAACCATCTCTTTCTTCCATTCGGCTCTCTGACATGGCCATTCTCCTGTCTCTATATCATATCGGTCCTCTTCATTAGGATTTCTCATACGAAATCCATGCGTTTCCATATCATTTTCCAGAATAACATAAAATCCCATTTCATCACACAGTTCAATCATATGCGGTGTCGGTGGATAATGTGAGGTACGAATACAGTTAATATTCAATTCTTTCATTAATCTTAAATCTTTCACCAGTGCTTCCGGGGTCTGATACCAGCCCGTTTTTGGATCTGTATCATGATGATTTACCCCATGTAGTTTTACAGGCACACCATTAATCAAAAGTTCTGACTTTTCCGAAATAGCAATACTTCTCATTCCTGTTTTCTGGACAATTTCTTCTCCGTTTCGCTTAATTTTGATTGTGTACAAATATGGTTTTTCCGCATTCCACAATATAGGATTCTCTATCTTCCATTCTACATTGCATGCATTCCTCTCCAACTGAAGAACATTTTCTTCTGCATCTAATAATGCAATATCTGCTTCTTTTCCCACATCTACTGAAATCTTCTCCGCATCTGATAAAATCCTCACATCTTCTATATGATCTTTCGGACGCTGTAGAATATAGCAATCCCTGAAAATACCATTATATCTTAGAAAATCCTGATCTTCCAAATAACTTCCGCAACACCATTTTAAAACTCTTACCTGAATCGTATTCGTTCCCTTAGTCACAAACTTCGTAATGTCAAACTCTGCCTGTAAATGACTTCCTTGTGTAAATCCTACATATTCTTTATTAACATATATATACGCACAGGAAGAAACACCTTCCAACACAAAATAAATCTTTCCCCATACTTTCTTTATATCAAACTCTCTCTGATATACTCCACATGGATTATCATCCGGAACATAAGGTGGATCTACAGGATATGGATAATTAATATTGGTATAATTTAAATCATCATATCCCTGTAACTGCCAGCAGGAAGGAACCATTATCTTGTCCCAGTCTGCAATTTCATCTTTGACATCAATATCTCGTTTGTAATATTTAAAACTCCACTCTCCATTTAACATTTGAAGTTCCGATACTCCTTCAGGAATATAGTAACTCCTAGGATTCATTCTATTTTCGCTGGTTACCAACGGATTCTCGTAATTTCTCATTTTCCTCCCTCTTTCTAAGCTTGTTATTTATTTACAAGTAATTGTCAGTTTATTCCACCTATCGCTCTTTAATCTAAGTGCAGTCATCGTCTGATTTTCATATACAATAGAAAATTCCTCTTTCTTGCCATCAACCTCTATTTCATGCACGTTTCCATATATTAAGAGTTTATTAATGAAAATGTCTTTCAAAGAATAAATTGTAAATACTCTTTCATCTTCTTTTACACACTTGAATACATATTTATCATCTTCCTCTGCATAATAACGATATTCATCATCCATATTCGGTGGTGTAATCACTATCACTTTTGTCTGATTCTGTTCTGAAAATGGGACCGCCCACTTCATTTTTTCATTCATAATAACAGGAAGTACAATTCCGGACTTTAAATATGCCGGACAATCTTTTAAAGATACCGGAACCTCTCTCTCACAACTTCCTAAAACTTCATTACCACTCCACAATTCATACCATGTTCCTTTCGGAAAACAGACTTTCTTTGTCTGTGCCTTTTCTTCCAGAACCGGTGCAACTAATATTGTATCGCAGAATAAATATTGTTCTCCATTGTTCAGATAATCTTTCTCTTCAGGAAATGCCAGAGCCATTGCTTTCATCATTGGTAATCCTCTATGATTTGATGAAATTGCCGCACTATAAAGCATTTCTATAAGGTTTTCCCGTAACCAATAATATTTCAAATATACTGTTTCCGCCTCTTTTCCAAAATCCCATGGACAGCGTGTTTTTGTTCCATGACTCCGCATTAATGGCTGAAAAGCTGCAAACTCAACTCCTCTGATGTAAGTCTCTACATTCGGCTTACCTTCATAACCTGCCATATCTCCACTCCATACTGCGAATCCACATAAGCCGGCAGATAATCCTGCATTTAATTGTTGTTTTAATCCATACAGCTCTGCTGGCTGATTTCCCGAATAAACTGCTGCCCACTGCTGACTTCCTGCACACCCTTCCCGACAATAATATATATAATCGTCATCTACGATTTCCCGCGTTGCCTCACCATAAACCTTTGTGTACCAGTATGCCCCCCAATTATGCATCTCTTTTCCTGTAATACCATTGCAATACATATCGTCCTCTGTAATCTGTTCACTATATCCCAGCATTCCACCACGCATACCCTTAATAAAATAATCATTCTTTTGGTTTCTAATTAAAACTTTTGCATTGTGGTTAAAAAAATCAATACGTCCCCCTGATTCCTGTTTCGAACCTTCTTTTATTTTAATGATAGGATAGTCTTCCTCCTTAACGTTTGGCAGATATTTTCTATTCTGTTCTAACTCTGAATCCGGTGTACACCAGACAATCATACGAATTCCTTGTGCATTAAGTATTTCATAAGCAATCCTATTTTCTGAAATCCATCCTTCTCCATACATTGCAGAAAGATTTGTAATTCCTAATCTCCTATATCCATTCAACATTTCCTTTAATATCTTTAAGTATTTTTCCGGATTATTTTCCTTTTCCCAATTCTCCCCATACCATACCTGATTTCCTGCCCCCATAGTATAACGAAACGCCCATTTAGGTGGAAGAAACGGCTTTCCTGTCAATCTTGTATAAGAACGTAACCTTTTGTCTAAAGTTCCTGTCCAAATATATATATCAAATTCTGTTTCCCAAAACTCCCATATTCCTTTATACGGATTTGTATATCCCAAGTCGCTGACAGCCGGATAATAAGAAGCATAAAACAACGTATTGCCTCTGGAACTATGTAACAATGGAACATTTTTATAAGATTTCCACAATTCCAATCCATCACTATCAATATCATATTCACAATTCGTATTCCAAAGAAACTGTCGTTTCCCATTTTGGTTTATATCTGAAAATTTTTCTCCCATTCCTAAAAGCACATCATCTGGATCAATATCAAATTCCAAGCGGATTTTTACTAATTTATTTTCATAGAATCCAAAACGAACGCTGTCTTTTGTCAAACAATATTGAAGTACATTATAAATATCAAAAATTTTGATTGTCCACTCCGGACCATTTACTAAATGAAATTCTGTACCATCCATTGTCCTAAAAAGAATAATATCCTTGTCGTCACTTTCTATAAAATGAATTTCTTCTCTTTCTGTCGGATTAAAAAAACTACTCTCTGTTGTTGTAATTCGGATTCCTCCCAAACTTGGAGCCGATATGACAAAATCTATATTTTCATTTCCTAATTGATATGTAATCTTTAACCGGTCCTCGAACTTTACAATATCAACCATTTTTTCCAATATTCTCCATTCATCTACAATTGGTTCTGTTGGCGATGCTCCACTATTAAATTTACCAAATTCATTTTTTTCCACCTGACGGTACATTTTTTTCTTATCCATAAAATCCGTCCCTTCTATATTTGTTTACTTACTACTACTTACTACTGTTTATGTAATTTTATATTACTTTATTTTGACAATAAAGCATATGGATTTTTTACACTTCTTTTGATTGATATGGATTTATTTTTTATATTTCTTTTTAAATTTATCAAAAATATATTTTTACAGGACATATATAGAAATAATTCCATTATATGTGCAACAAAAAAATCCATATTTTTTTATCTACTGTCAATTAAATCCATTCTTTTTTTTAGTTGTTCCTGTTATAATAAAATTAATTTATTCGTGGAGGTATCTTATGTTATCTATTAATAGTTCATGTTATTCAAGTTCCGAAATAGATTTACCCAACTATGAATATCCCGTAATTGCCACCAGCTGTGGAAGGCATGTTTTGTATACCCATGATTCTTTCTGCGTAAATCAAAAAAAGCGACAGGATTATCAGTTACTATATGTAAAGCATGGCACCATTTACTACTATATTGACAAAAAACAATATTCAATTTCTGTAGGTGGAATTCTAATTTATAAACCAAGCGAATTACTGCATTATGAATTTTTCCTTAAAGATGCACCTGATATTTACTGGGTTCATTTTACCGGAGATAATGTTGACAATATTCTTGGAGAATTAAACCTTTCAACGAAACATGCATTTATGGGAACTATCTGTCCTGAATATGATACTATTTTTGATAAAATTATTAGTGAACTGCTAAACAGAAAACTTCATTTTATGGATATATCATCTATTCTAATGTTAGAATTATTGTACACAATTTCCAGAGATATCTGTACTATTACATATATTTCTTCCAAAAATGATTTGATTTTAGAAAAAGTATTAGAAATTTTCAATACTAATTATCCAAACAAAATCAGCATTACTTCTATTGCCAAAGAACTGAATTACAGTTCCAGCTGGCTTTCCAAAACGTTTACAAAACATTTTGGTCTTAGCCCTAAAGCCTATCTTACGAATTTAAGAATAGAAAAGGCAAAATCCATGCTGCTCTCAACAATGTCCATTAGACAAGTTGCTGAGCAGACAGGTTTTCCGGACCAGATGTATTTCAGCCGTGTCTTCACCAATGCGGAAGGAATCACACCTTCCCAATATAGGCAAAAACACCTGGATGCTTCTTTCGTATCAACCACAAAAAAAGATGGAACTATAATCAAACGCCGTGAGTAAATAAAAAATACCATGGCGTTTCATATAATAATTTTTAGAAAGGACATGCCTTTTAGGCAGATGTATTTATTATGAGTGATTACAGACTTGAAAACAATGAATTTATCATTGAAAATTACGATTCTAAAGCCCCCTTTACCAGTTTTCTTCCGGGACTTACCGGGGAAGATGGAATTCCTCTATGGAGTTTTTACGTAAACAGGGGACAATGCCTGACTAGTTTTGGTATTGAGAAAAAGGAAAATCCAATTATGGAATTTCAACCGGCGGTTATCGCCTATGAAAACACTTCATTAAAAGGTTTTCGAACATTCATACGCAAAAACGATGAATACTTCGAGCCTTTTTCTGTCAATTATGATGCAAAAGTTAAACGCACTATGCGAATTAAAGCAAATTCTTTTCGCATTATTGAAACCGACTACACGCATAACTTTAAAACAGAAATTACATACTTTATTCTACCACATGAACCTTTTGGTGCTCTGGTCAGAAACGTAACTTTCACTAATCTTGGGGAAGAAGCTGACTTTGAAATCTTAGATGGTATGTCGCGCATTATTCCCTATGGTATTCCAGGAACAAAATTTACCACAATGGCAAATCTCATGCGTTCCTATAATACCGTAAGTAACTTAAAAAATGATGTTCCTTTATTTTTCTCCCGCATAGAAAGTGATGATGCCGCAGAAATGAAAGAAAATGTTGGCGGCTATTATTACATGTGTTTTGATAATAACGGAACTATATGCCCAATATATGACCCATGTGCCTTATTCGAAAATGAAACATCTCTTCAATTTCCAATAAATTTCATAATGCACGGTCTTAAATTTGTAGCTGGTTATTCACAACACTTTACAAACAAAATTTCATGTGCGTTTGCTCCGGTGGCAAAAAAGTTAAGTACTAACCAAAACTATACACTATCTACATTATGTGGTTTTGCACACAACGAAGATTTTATTAATCGTCTTATACCACACATTTTAGATAAAGAATATATTAATAAAAAATTAGTAGAAGCTGACCAATTAGCATTAAAATATACCAATGATATTGCAACAACAACCGGAAATCCTATTCTTGATGAATATTTCCGCCAAAGTTATTTAGATAACTTTTTGCGTGGTGGATATCCTATTGTTGTTTCCGGCAGTAATGATGATAAAGTACTTCACCTTTTCTCCCGAAAACATGGTGACCCTGAGAGAGATTATAATCAATTCTCTACTGCTGCCGAATTCTATTCTCAAGGTGATGGTAATTTTAGAGACGTTTTACAAAACAGACGATGTGATATTATTTTTCATCCAGAGATTAATGAATTTGACATCAGACAATTTTATTCATTAGTACAAATAGACGGCTATACACCTATGTACGTAAAAGCCTGCACCTTTTCTGTAATAAAAAAACACAAAGAGGACGTTTATAAATTTCTTGATGATACTGTATTACATGGAAAATCTAAAATAATTTCTGCACTTGAAGACAGATTCACGGCAGGCTCATTGGCAAATGTGATTCTTAGCAATAACATTTCAATCACTATTTCCATTGACGAGTTTCTCCATCGTATATTAGATTTTTGTCAGCAAAACTATGAATCATCTACAGAAAAAGTCGGAAACTACATTGACCAATGGGACTATTTATTAGATATGATATTATGTTATCAACGCATCTATCCAGAAAAGATAGAAGATTTAATATTCAAATCAAAGGTCTACAAATACTTCGATTCAGACCAAACAGTAAAACCCCGTAACGAAAAATATTTTTTCGACGGAAAAAAAGCAAGACAATTAGATGCTTTCTATGTAAATACAAAAAAATATGAATTAGGCTATAAAGCCGAGGATACGAACTGGCTGAAAACCAGTTCCGGTGAAATTTACTATACTAATTTAATAGAAAAGTTAATTGCCATTATTGTCAATAAAATCGCTCTACTTGATCCTTGCCAGATGGGTATTGAGATGGAAGCTAACCGTGCCGGCTGGAACGATGCCTGTAATGGTCTCCCTAGCCTCTTTGGCAGTGGTATGAGTGAAAATTTCGAAGTTGCACGTACTTGCCATTTTGTAAAAGATGTTTTAACAAAATATAGCAATCATACAATTACAGTTCCTGAAGAACTTTTTGAATTATATGCTAAAGTGAATGATTCCATTGCCACGTGTAGTTCTGGTTTTGAGTTATGGGACGCTCTGGCTACAGCAAGAGAAACTTATCGTGACAAAACCTGTTACTCAATCAGTGGACAAACTGTCGCTATGGACATACCTGATTTCATCCATTCACTGGATATATATATAAATCTTTTATCTGATGGAGTAATAAAAGCAATGCAACTAGGCGACGGACTCTGTCCTACTTACTTTAGATATGTCGCAACTGATTATGAAATTATAAAAGAAAACCCAAATGGTTATCCAAATATTAAAGTAAACGCATTTCAACCACAAAAAGTTGTAGACTTTTTAGAGGGACCTGCGAAACAAATTCGAAACTGTACCAATCATTCAGAAGCTTCTCATATCTTAGACCAAGTAAAAGCCTCTGAACTATACGATAAAAAACTAAAAATGTACAAAACAAGTGCTCCTACAATTACTGAGGGACTTGAGTTCGGCCGTATTGCTGTTTTTACTCCCGGATGGCAGGAAAATGAATCCATTTTTCTTCATATGGAATACAAATTCCTGTTTTCACTGATTGAAAGTGGAATCTATGAACGTTTTTATGAAGAATTGACAAATGTGTTTGTTCCATTCTGCAATCCGGAAATATATGGTCGTTCCATATTAGAAAATTGCTCATTCATTGTCTCCTCCGCTAATCCAGATGAAACTTTACACGGACGAAATTTTGTTTCCAGGCTATCAGGTTCTAACTCAGAAGTTTTATACATTTGGACAGACATGTTTCTTGGTAAACATCCTTTTATTTATAAAGATAATCGCTTAGGTTTATCTCTTCGTCCAAAACTGTGCGGTGACTTGTTTGATCAAAATAATCGTATCACATATAATTTTTTATCAACTAACAAGGTTATCCTGCATAACCCTTTCAGAAAAAATACCTGGAATGCTCAAATCGAGAAAATTATTATTGATGGCGAAGAGTATTTCGGAGATACTGTATGGGGAGATGATGCTATAAAAGTACGTGATAAAAGAAATTCTGTTATTGATATCTATTATCAATAACCCTTCTAAATCATGACCACCCGTAAAACAAAAAGACAAAAACCATCTAAAAAGTTTTTGTCTTTTTGTTATGTTAAAAATCTTCTAAAAACTCATTACCTCATTGTGTAACTACCTGAATTACTTTTATTTCAGTTCCTGAATATTTCACATATGTCCTGCCATCCTGCACTACATATCCCTCTTTTTCAGAAATAATGTCTGCTTTCTTCCCGATTATTTGACCATTAACAGATACTTCTTTTGCTTCGGCTAAAATTACTGCCACTTCAAAATCATTCTCTCCTGTAATCTCAACAGTAAACTTTTGATCCGTAATCCGCTTGGTAATCATGACTAATTTTGTGTTCTCATCTTTATATATCTGACTTGAGCGCTCTATTTCGGGTGGTGCAATCAATATACCTTTATATCTGTTTTCCAGCATATCCTCCATCAATTTTAGAGAAGCCCCTAAAGTTACAGGTATCACCGCTCCATCTCTTAAATATGCCGGAGAATAATCAAGTGGTGCAGCAACTTTCTGATATCCTTCTCCCTCAATTACTTCATCATTAAAGAGTGAATACCACCGTCCTGCAGGAAAATAAACATTCTTCGTATCCGCCTTTTCAAATACAGATGCAAACAAAATGTTGTCACAAAATACATATTGTTCTTCATTTCCTGCAGCTTCTTTACATTCTGGAAAAGCCAGAGCCATTGCCTGTGTCATTGGAATACCTGTTTTATGAGAATAAATGGCATAACTATAAATCATATCAAGAAGATTTTCTCTTAACCAATAGAATTTCTTAAACACTTCCTGAACCTTTTCACCATAATCCCAAGGAAGTTTCGTTGCCTCCCCTCCGGTACGCATAATTGGCATAAATGTGCAAAACTGATACGCTCTTATATATACTTCATCCTCCGGTTTTTCTGAAAGACCTCCCATGTCGGTTCCCCAAATAGAAAAACCACTCGCCGACAAACTTAATCCACCTACTATCTGTTGTTTTAATCCGTCAAAGCTATTCATCTGGTCTCCTGTCCATGTACAATTCCATTTTTGAGAACCGGCACAAGCACCGCGCATGTAACATAGATAATCCCCACCTGTCATTTCTGTATACAAGTCATGATATGCCTTTGCATACCACCATACCCAGAAATTGTGCATTCGATTTCCCATCAATCCATTGTCAAACTTTGTATCTATAGGAACTAACTCAGTAAAATCTACCATTCCACCACGCAGTCCCCACCTGATTCTTTCTCCATGAATTTTCTTTAAAACAGAAAGAGCATCTTTATGCGTAAAATCGCCAAAATAGTGTACCTCATCCGGATTATATATATTTTTTACCATTGGCATTTCTTTATAATCCTTATCCGGATAATTTTCATGCATAAATTCCGGCCAGAAATCGCCACAATTCCACTGCATTACCTTAATATCTTTTTCGTTGCACATATCATAGCATACTTTATCATTATCACCTCCGCCTTCCATATAAATAACAGACGGTAATGTTCCCATCTCGCTGAACTTTTTAATCATCGTTCTCGTAATTTCTCTTGGATATTCCTTCCCTCTATTCTGACCTAGTCCCCAAAAGCCATTAGAACCGCCTGCCTGATAACGAAACGCCCACTTTGGTGGTAATACAGGCTTTCCTGTCAAATCAGTATACTTCACCATATTTTCTACTGGTGTTCCTGTCCATACATAAAAATCTACTCTGCTGTCATCAAAAGAAATTCTCGTTCTTGTTTTGTCCGTATATCCAAAATCACCTTCCCCATAACAAGTAGTATTGAAAAAATATGTAATCCCCTTGTTGCTGTTAACTACTGGAACATTTTTGTAACTTCTCCACAATTCATGTGTATCAAGAGATGTATATCCCTGATAACACATATCTGTATTCCAAAAACACATTCTCAATCCGTGTTGATTGAAATGATTATATCTCTCTCCTGTGCCAAAAATAATTTCATCACTATTCAATGGCAACTCAAGAGAATATTGACGTGTAACAAATCGGTCGTCAGAACGTGATAAATTCCATTTGTTAATTGTATGTATCAGTTGATTTTGAGCATTATATATCTCTAACCCCCAATAACCTGTCTTGCATATTATTTTTACTTTTGTTCCATCAGTTCCTATCAATTCATTATTAAAGTCTGCTTTATCAATTGCAAGTGAGTACTCCGGTTCAAATATAGCAGTATCTCCTACATAAGATGCATCTGCATTTTTGGGTGCTTCAGAAGATATTCTGATTCCACCTACATTAGGACACGAAATAAACAAGGAGCGTTCCTTTTGATCCCACTCTGGTGACTTCGTCTTAATCTCGAAACTGTCTTTATGTAAAATGGTTTCATAAACGTCATCATACTGTTTCCACTCTGTAAATAGTTGTAATGGATATGGACCAAAAGAATATGTCCTAAACGGATCTTCGAATTCTTTTGAAGCCGGAGCATTCTCTTCTATGGACTCAGCAAAGAATAAATCAAATTCTAATTCAAAAGTTTCCATTTTATCCTCAAAAAACATAATTGGTATATTAGAAATAAAACTTCCTGAACCATTAAAAATTCGCTTATATACATCCTTCCCCTTTTCATAAAAACTTGAAACAGGCATCTCAAATCCCTCATTTTGGCAATTTGTAAAGTATGTACAACTATTTGGCTCTTCTTTTTTTAGATTTATTCTTAAATTTCTTATCTCTGTACTTGTATATCCTGTACCTATGCCTACATAGCCACCTTTATAATTTTCGGGTAGAGGATAAACAATCTGTCTTTCTCCATCAACCCATACAATATAACCATCTTCTCCTACCGTTAATTTGATTTTATGTGCTACTAATGGATTAAAAGCATATTTATCTGCTACCCAATCACTTTCCACACTATTTGAACTACAATAATAATTACTTTCTAATTTTCTTGTTTTTGGATTAATATGATATCCAAGCCCCATCATAACATTACTGTTTTTTTTGCAATAATTTATTGGCTCATTTTTTGTCTCATTTCCAAATGTAATCCAAATATACTGTTCTGTTCTATTATTCATAAATTACCCGCCCTTCCAAACCAAGTCTTCTTCTACCTGATTCTGACTTTTTTTATTTTAGACCATCGTCCATAAATTTTTATTTTACCAACATTCCTATATGCTCTTGCCTTCACGTAAAGTCCTTTTTTATTTTTTAATTTCTTTGATTTAAACACTTTTCTAAAAGATTTTATGTTCTTGGTAATCAATGCTTTTTTATTTTTCTTCGCCCTTTTCTTCGAAGTATAAATTCTAATTTGATAACCATTTGCTCCACTTACTTTTAGCAGATAAATTTTCACTTTTTTAGAGTGTTTTTTCTTTATATTTATTTTTGCAATCTTCACTCTGCCAGGCCTCTTTGTTTCTATTTGATTAAGATAACCCGTTGTACTTTCATGAATTTTATAAGTTGTTGGTATTTCAGTAGTAATATCTACTTTCGTGGTCTCAGTTGTCATATCCTTTGTTGACTCTGAAACCTTTGTTGATGTTACTGTTTCATTTGTCGTTGTCGGAACCTCTTTTGTCGTAGGTATTTCTGATGTAGTTTCCTCTTCTAATGCTTCTCCAGTGATTTTAAAATTCCGAAACTGCGTTCCTTCATTATTCGAAGCAATGTAAACATATCCACCATCATACCATCCACTATATCTTATAGCATCTTTTTCCCATGGTGTTTCCCATTTCCCATTTACATCAACATAAAAATTAATAAATCCATTCTTTACTTCCAGTTTTGCTTTCATCCAACTGGTTTTCCACTCACAATTAGCTATTTCAGCTCTCCAGATAGAATCACTCGTATTATACGTCGTCTGTTTTCTTCCGTTATAGTCAAAAGTTCCTGCAATCCGTACACTATTATTTCCATCTGTGGCAAACACTGTTCCTGTACTATCACCATACCATGTGGTGGCACTGCCGCTATCGTTTATCTCACCATCAAACCCAATCCATGCTCCACCGATACTTTCATTCGGATTTCTATATTCCACTTCTAATGTAAAATCTTTGTATCTGGAAACATCATAATAAAGCATAGACATATCCGGCCAGCAATTTCCCACATATGGTCCTGTTTCTGTCGTTGTTCCTCTCGCCTTTCTGGTAATAACACCATCACTGGTACAACTCCAGTAAGTATTAATATTCGTTTTTGTGCTAGGATATCTTTGACAATGCGGACTATAATATGCTGTAAAATCTTTTAAATCCGATTCCGTTACTTCTTTTATCGGCGTTCCTGTTATCTGAAGGTTTCTAAATTTCGTTCCACCATTATTTGCTACTAAAAAAATATATCCACCATCATACCAGTCACCATAGGAAAACGTTTCTTCATTCCAAAGTGATTTCCACTCATTATCTACTTGAATAAAAAACTTGATTTTCCCTTCTTTCACCTCTATCTTGACTGTATTCCACAAAGAATTAAATTTTCCATCTTCCAGATAACCTGTCCATTTAATGTCATTTGCATTTGGTAATTCATAAGTTTCTCCATCTACATCAAATGTTCCGGTTAAATTATAAACATTTCCTTCCGCAGTATTAATCATTGTATTTCCGGAATGATTGTACCAGCTTTCACCTTTTTCACCATCAAATCCAATCCATGCTCCACCATTATCAGCCACAGGATTATAGTAATCTACTGTCATGGTAAAATCTTTATACTTTCCAATATCATAATATAATATTGCCATTTCCGGATAAGGATTTCCTTTATTTTCATTTCCTAATTTTTCACCTGATTCTTTTATATCTTTTCTTGTTAATACTCCATCTGTATCTGCAGTCCAATATTTATATATTTCAGCATATTCGGGATTTTTCTTATCTACACCACTTGTATAATACGAATCAAACTGGTTCATTATCTCGTTTTTTTCTGCTGCCACAGTTTCATCCAATGAAAGATCCCTATCACTTATTTTAATATTCCGAAACTGCGTTCCTTCATTATTCGATGCGATATATACATATCCTCCATCGTACCAGTCTCCGTAAGTAAATGGCATATCAAAAGTATCATTTTTCCATGATTGTATCCATTTGCCATTAACTTTCACATAGCAGTTTATATGTCCACTTTTTACTTCCAGTTTAATAGCATTCCATCCTGTTCCCCAGTCTGCATCCATTACCCAGTCTGTCCAGACTTTTGAATCTTCTTCACCTGTAGAATGCTTATTTCCACCATATGCTTCAAAATTTCCTGCCAGTTTTACTTCACTAGACCCCGCTGTTCCAAAAATTGTTCCTGCATTACTGCTTTTCCATGTCGTAGCGACTCCGTTATCTATCTTTCCCCCAAAACCAACATAGGCCCCTCCCATACCGGCTACAGGATTTCTATACTCTAATTCCAAAACAAAATCCTTATAAATATTTGCATTGTAATAAAGCATTGCCATGTTAGAGGCCGGGTCACCATTATATAAAGCTCCATCAGTTCCCTTAGCTTTTCTTGTAATTATTCCCTCTGTATTCTCACTCCAATAATCTGTAGTTTTTACTTTTTTAGAAGTAGTTGCGTTACTACTATAAAAACCGTCAAAGGATGCCAAAATACTGTCATTTTCATCCGATGGAACATAATCTTCCCATACTAAAAATATGGTTGTATCTCCAATCACCCTGTACACATCACCCGGATTATAAACCTTTCCATTAATTAGGTACCATTTGAACTGTTTCCCCTGTGGGGCTGTAAAGCGATTTTTTGATGGTAATGTATACTGAGAATTATTAAGCACCACTGTTTTCTCTTCGATTTTGGTTGCTCCCCCCTTTAAATTATAAGTTATACAGCAATTACTGTTATTTCCATATGCCTCTATTTCATAAATTTCCGGTGCACTTTCTGTACCTGCTTCTATATCATACAATTTGACATACTTTACATTCTTATTTTCAATGCTGCAATTTGTTATACCGCCATAACCATTTGCTTCATCTTTGATTACAGTCCAATCATTTCCGTTCTCTGAAACTGCTACTTTAAATTTTTTTGCGTATTTATCTGTCCACTTCACTAAAATTTCATTCATATTAGATGTCTTAGACAATTCAAATACATATTCTTTTTCAGATAATGATAATGCCGTGTTGAAATCTCCATCAGCTGTAACTTTCATATTGTCTGTTAAAATGTTATCTTTCATCAGATTCACACTATCAACATCTGCATTTTCTATCTCTACGCTGCTCCAATCATTTGTTCCTATATTAATAATAGTCTCCCTATTATCATTACTGTAATATCCAATTTCTCCGTCTCCTGTTGGTCTGTTTGTCAATTTTTTCAGACTTTTCCCATCAACAACTACACTTCCTGCGGCTGTTCCCTTCAAAATCAGTGCCGTAGTATCATTTCCAGTTTCTGCCGAAATAACAAATCCATTGTTCCCATTTTTCATATTCTTGTAAGAAATACTAGTGTTTTCATCTCTATAATATGTTGTTGTTCTGTCATTATCAGGCTTTGTCACCAACAAGGCTTCTGTCTTTTTTACATCCTGCATGCTGTCTGTTAAATTCAGGCTGTTTGCCACAGTCACCGGGATAATTGCTCCTGCCCTGAGATATATTGGGGATTTATCAATTGGGGATTCTACTGTTTTCTCTCCACAACCACTTATTTTTTCACCTGTCCATAAACTGTACCAGTTTCCTTGTGGGAACATTACATTATAAAGATATGCATTTTCCTTTAAAACCGGTGTTACCAAAAAGTCATCGCAGAACAAGTATGTTTCATATACATTTCCCAAAGACTGTTCATCTGAATATTCCATTGTTAATGGTGTAACGATTGTGCTTCCTGTTTTATGTGCAGCAATCGCTGTACTATATATTTTATTCAATATATTTTCTCTCAGCCAATAATGTGTCTTATATGTACTTTCTCCTAAAGCTCCATAATCCCAAGGAAATCGGGATGTTGTTCCATGCGTCCTCATTAATGGCTGGAAGGTTGAAAACTGCATACTTCTGGCAAACACCTGTGTTGTTGGTCCGTCTCCTGCTGCTCCACCGGACAAACCGCCAATATCGCCACCCCATGTTGTTAATCCACTAACGCTTGCACTAATTCCACCTGCCAGCTGCCTTCTGAGCCCCTCCATTGAAGTCTGCTGATCTCCTGTAAAAAATGCAGTATACGCTTGTGAACCTGCAGCGGCACTTCGTGAATGAAGTACAAAATCTCCATTTCCCATAAGTTGTGACATAGCCTCACAATATCTTCTGGAATACCAATATGCAAATTCATTATGCATTACTGCTCCATCTTTATCTACTCCCGGAAAATAAGCATATGGCTGAATTAGTTCTCCAAAATCTACTAATCCTCCCTTAGCTCCCCATTGAACTTCGCTGCTTAAGCGCCCTATCAATGCTGTTATAGAAGTATTCTGTGTAAAATCTATAAAGTCACCACAACTAGCTGTTTTGTCCCATATATATCTTATATATGGCAATTCATCTTCTCTCATCCCTGAAAGATAACTCTTCATTTCTTTCGGTGTCATATTGGGGGAATTCCATTTCAACACTCTAATTCCTGCACTCTTATACAAATCGTATACACTCTGAGTCTCTTTACTGGCTGCTTCTAAATATACTGATGCTATATTTGGAGTTCCCATTCTCTTATACCCATTAATAGCATCTACTGAATTTCCATATACTCCTTTACCACTATTCCAAAACCCAACACTCCCCCCTGCACTATACTCATATGCCCATTTAGGAAGAAGGATAGATTTTCCCGTCAATTCTGTATATGCTTTCAGATTTTCTTTTGGTGCATCTGTCCAAAGATAAAAATCAAATTCTGCCCCCTTAAACTCTGCACATATCCTACTCGCCTCTGAATAACCGATATCAAATGTTCCCGCATAATATGTATTAAAAAATAATGTATATCCCTTAGAACTATGAAGCAATGGTATATTCTTGTAACCTCTCCACAATTCTGCGTTTAAAGTATCATCTCCATGATAACTGGCATCCAAATTCCACATCTTAAGACGCTTTCCTACCTGACTTAATTCATTAAATCTCTCCCCTGAACCATAAATTTCTTCTTTGTTTCTGTCTAACGGAAACTTCAGATTATATTTTATCAGTTCTCCTGCATCATTAAATGCAAATTCCATTTGCGTAGAATCTATTCCCAAAATACGCTCTCCTGAGCCATTGTAAATATGTATTTTGAATGCATCTTCTTTTTTTTGGAATACTACCTTTGTCTCATTATTTCCCTTCATGGTAATATCACCGGATTTTGAAATAGTATACGAAATTTTGTAATTCTCTGCTGCTTCAAAACTGCCTTTTTTTTCGCCATGTATTCTAACTCCTCCAATTTTAGGAAAAGATATAGACAATGGTACTATATAATCAGGTGTTTTTATTGTAAAACAGAATTCTCTGTCTTTCTGTTCATATCCCAGAAGTTTATTCGGTGTATTATAAATTCCCTCCATTGATGGAAACTCCGGACTATATCCACTATCAAAAGGATCCTGATCACTCGGTACTGCTGTATACCCATACGAAATTATTGGTGTGTGAAATGACATAATAACAATCAACAATATTAATACTATCTTTTCGACTCTTTTCATATACGGTATCTCCTTATAAGCTTATTCTCGCCCAACTTCCACACCCACTGTCATGTGCCATCCATACATCAAACTCACTTTCGTCCACAATATAATTCATTCTTGTATCATAATAACCTAAATCTTCTCTATTAACGCATAAAGATACTTTCCTGCTTTCACCTGATTTCAATGTAACTTTTTTGTATCCTTTCAATTCTCTCACAGGTCGTACTCTTGTGGCCTTTCTTCTATGGATATAAAGTTGCACTGTCTCTGTGCCATCATATTCTCCAATGTTTTTTATCTCTACAGTTGCTTTAAATCCTTCTTGTGTTTTTTCTAATTCTAAGTCGCCATATTCAAATTCTGAATATCCCAAACCATATCCAAATGGGAATAATGGTTTTTGTGGCGTATCCATGTATTTGTTTGTCCAGAAATAATCCCCTGCCGGTCTTCCGGTATTTGGATGATTATAATAAATCGGACATTCCCCTGATTTATGAGGAAAAGTCATTGTAAGCCTTGCACTTGGATTATAATCTCCAAATAATACATCTGCCACAGCGTTTCCCGCCTCACTCCCTAAATGCCATGCCTCAACCAATGCATCTGACATTTCAACAATCTCCGGGATTGCAAGGGGTCTTCCGTTGAATAATACTGTCACAATAGGTTTTTCTAATTTTTTTAGTTCTGACAGCATTTCTAACTGCTGTCCCTGAATAGTAATATCTGCCAGGGATTCTGCCTCCCCACTGTTCAAATGTTCAATCGTTGCAATAATTACATCTGCATCTTTGACTGTTTTCATCATTTCTTCTTTATCAAATGGCAGTTTTTCTCCACATACTTTCCCATATTGATAATCATATCCCTCTTTTTTCAATGCATCTACAAGAGTAACTGCATTTTCCCATTCTCCTGTAAATGACCAGCATCCATACATCTGCTCTTTATCTGAAGCTGCTGAACCTACAACCGCTATTTTTAATTTCTTTGATAATGGAAGAAGCTTATTGTCATTTTTTAATAAAACAATAGATTTTTTTGCCGCATCTCTGGCGATACCTCTATGTTCATCACATAAAAGACATTCTTTTTTAGTTACATCTGCATACGGTTTTTCAAATAAACCTACTTTGAATTTTAGCCTCAATATATTTCTAACTGCCTCATCAACATATTTTTCTTCTACTTTCCCATCTAGCACCATTTGTTCTAAAAGAGTTTCATACAAATCCGAACCTAAATCCATTTCGGTCCCCGCCGCAATAGACTGTTTTACAGCATCTTCAGTATCTAATGCTGTTCCATGGTTCACACATTCCTTAATCGCATTGGCATCACTGATTACCACACCCTTAAATCCTAAATTTTTTCGTAGCAGATCCTGTATCAACCATTCATTTGTCGTACATGGAACTCCGGATAAGTCGTTAAACGCCATCATAACTGATGCACATCCTTCTTTAACTGCAGCTTCATATGGTGGATAATATGTCTCAAAAAACTTTGGCATGCTCATATCTACCGTATCATAATCACATCCTCCTTCCACAGCTCCATAGGCTGCAAAATGTTTCACACAAGCTGCGATTCTATCTTCCTCTGTTAAATCCTTTCCCTGAAATCCTCTTACCTTTGCTCTTGAGAAACGTGACGCAAGATATGTATCCTCTCCCGCACCTTCAGCAACACGTCCCCAACGGGAATCTCTCGCCACATCCACCATAGGTGCATATGTCCAGTTCACCCCTCCTGCTGCGGATTCTTTTGCTGCTACTCTTGCCGTCTCTTCAAAAAGTTCATCGTCAAAACTACATGACTCCGCCAATGGTATTGGAAACATTGTCTTAAATCCATGAATAACATCCAAACCAAAGATTAAAGGTATTCCCAACCGGCTCTCCTCCACCGCAATTTTTTGATAATGGTTCGCTGTTTCTGCATCCATGACACTAATAAAAGAGCCTATTTCGCCTTTTCTTATTTCGTCTTCATGATTACTCAACATCTTGTGATTAATAATTGCATCATATGTCTTCTCATCCATATCACCGCTTTTATATAATTTAAAAGCTTCCTCCTCAGGTATTTCAAATCCCCCTACCTTCGAAGGTGCTACCTGATGCAACTGTCCCACCTTTTCATGTAATGTCATCTTTGACAAAAGCTCTTCTATTCTTTCTTCAATATTCATAAATCTATTTTCCCTTTCTTTGTGCCTACTCACCAGTAATTCCTGTTGATTCTATACTTTCTACAAACTGTCTCTGAAAAATCAAATACATCACTAAAAGTGGTAATATTGACAAGAGTGTTCCTGCTAATGATACGGACTCACTAATAGAACCTGCTGCCTCTTTTCCATACAAAGCCTCATACTGTAATGTAAAACTCTGCAGTTTCAATGGCAGTGTCTGTATCTTTCCCCCCCATAATGTATTGCTCAAATATGTTTCATTCCAATAAAATACAAAGGAAAACAACATACTCAGAATAATTGCTCCTTTTGCCATTGGAAGTGACACCTTTAAAAATATCTTCCATTTTCCTGCTCCATCTATCTCAGCTGCTTCGTCCAAGACCACCGGATAGGAAACAAAGTAACTATAATAAACAAATATGAATATTGCACTATTAAGTCCCTGACCAAACAAGGCTGGCAAAAACTGTGCCCAAATAGTATCTGTTAAATGATATGTATCAAACAACACATAACGTGGTACAAGCATAACCTGTGTCGGCAATAAAAATGTTATCAATATCAATACTAATATTACTTTTTTAAATGGTATATGAAACCTCGCCAATCCATAGGCAACAACAGCTGTTACGGCTGTCTGAAGAACCGCCGGAATCAAACTCATCAGCATAGACATTCCAAAACTTTTAAAAAAATCCAATGTTTCAAATGCAGTACTAAAATTATCAAAACATAATTCTGTAGGTATCCAAGTCACGCTGGGATCTGTCAAATCTCCTGCTGACAGAAAACTGTTTACTATCATGTATAAAACCGGATACAAATACACGAATCCAATTCCTGCCAATATAAAATATACAAATATTTTTGATACTGGTATCTTTCTTTTTTTCTTCATTATGTATTCTCCTTTTTACTGATAAACCAAAACAACAGTCCTACCACTGCCAGTATTAAAAGTACCAATAAGAAATATATCCACGACATGGCAGCTGATAAACTATACATCATAGATGTATTAAACATACTATTTGATATTTCCTGATTGATTGCCTGTTCTGAATAGTTAGCTATTGTAACTACTGTATATATTCCATTAATTAAAATAATCGGTCCCATATGTGGCAATGTTATTTTCCAAAATTTTTCCCATGCTCCGGCACCATCAATTTCAGCTGCTTCATAAAGACTGGTTGATACCTTTTGGAGACCTGCTAAATAAATCAAAATCTGTACTCCTGAAAACCAGAGTATTAGTACCAGATTATCCAACACAAACACACATGGCTTACTAATCACACCTGGAAGGCTCTGTAGAAAAAGCATTATTTGGGAACCTTCTTCCGTAAAATTCACTGTATATCCCGTAAGAAGTTTACTTATAACCGGACCACTCATAATAATTACCGGCATAAAAAATATTGCTCTGAAAAATACTCTTCCACGAAATTTATTATTAAGCATCACCGCTACTATCAATGCAAACACCAATATAACCGGCGTCGCACAACATATCATCATTGCCGAAGAGGACAGATTTAATTTGAAACTTGTGCTTACATTCCACGCATGATTATAATATTCAAGACCTGCCCATTTTAAATTTATCTTTCCCGGAGTAATGGATACTGCATTAAAACTATATAAAATACTGTTAATAAAAGGAATCAACGTAAACACAGCAAATCCAATCAGCCATGGTGAAACAAATAATATTCCTTTTATGGTATTTGTTAATTTTGTTTTTTTATATTTTCCGTTTTTTGATACCTTACCCTTTGGTTTGATTACCATGTTTTTCTCCTATTCTATGCCAAATTATCTATCTGCCACCAAATAATTCTTTGCTGGAATATGTACTCCCTGTTTTGTCACATACTCCCGATTTAAATAATTAATATAAATTACTTTCCCATTATCATATGACACTGCCGCAACGCCTGTATCAAGCATCTTATGTTGAATAATAGAACTTCCTTCCACTTCTTTCAGTGCACCATTTAAATATTGATAAACTTCCTTCATCACATCAGACCAATCATTGTAATTCAGTGAAAAATAATCTTCTAATGGAGTATCTATTAACTTTTCGTTTTTCTCTGACATAATTATAAAAGAAGGATACGCGCCATACTCAATCATCTTTAGTTTGTTTGTCTGATTATAAAATCCCTGATTCGCATATGGTGCATAATAGTCTATGCTTCCTTTCAAAACGATCTGTAAAAACGGAACAGAATCTGTTTCATACATATATTGACTATTCTGTAACGGCATATTTATATACTCAGATGTATCATTCCACAAATACTGATTCGGATTTTCTAATACTTTATCTTTTTTTATTTTTGAAACAGTTTCACTCAATATTTGTTTACTTTTCTGCCTTGATATTTTTTCATTCTTAGAATAATCACCATAAATCATGTTTCCAACTTTAGCCACATCCAGATTATACTCGGGATAATCCTCTACCATATCCGCCAGTGAATCAACCACATCTGACGGATGTGCATAATACTCTGTCGGATACATTAACATTGTATTACTTCTAGTATATGAAGAATAATTTTTCGAAATTGTAAGAGCTGACGTTGAAGCAATCCTCGCCTGATCTTCATTAAAACTTACCGGATTAGTGTAAAGATAAAATCTTCCACCATTGTCTCCAAGCATTTTATGTAATTCCTTCAAATCTCCCTCATTTCCAAGATCGGAATCTAAACTGGTTGTCCCATATTTATGTCCGCTGATTCCATTTTTCTGCCATCCTTCATATGAAACTGAAATATTTTTAATATCATTTCTCCGCAAATTATCAACAATATCCTGTGCTTCTTTCACAGAAGTCAACTTATTATATCCATTAAAAATAAGTCCTTCCTCCACTACACCTGCCATCATATGCAGATACATAGGAATTTCTTTGTCCTCTCGTTCATTCCTTTTCAATATTCCTGCATTTTTTACCAGTTCTCTATATTTTACAGCCATTCCGGAATAATCTGCCTTTTCGTTCGACAGAAAATAAAATGTAACTCTGCCGTTATATGCTTCTGCTTCATCCTGCGTAGTCATAATTGTCTTTCCGCTCTTATTGACCGGATAACTATATGCCTGTCTGTAATCAAATCTGGAAGATACCCAGTTATAATCTGTCACCATTCCTGCCGGAGAAGCATATACTGAAGAATACTCTGCTCCCTCTTCAATTACTGCCATATACGCATTTTGATTTGCACCATGCACCACACCATAAACCGGTATTGTAGCCTTTTGTGTATCAATCATGTAATCATTATTTCGCTTTGCTATCAGATCACCAGCCTCTGAAAGTCCATCTACAGATGCATCCTTTCCGTAAACTCTTTCATCATACACCGATGTATAAGTTCCCTTTTTATTATAGCGGATTAATGCTCCTGAACCATCCGGCACAAACATATACCCTGGCGTAGTATCCTCCTTTACTGTTCCTAAAAACGGTAATATCCAAACCGACTGCAGTTTATTATTTTTTAGTTCCTTTACCGTGTTTTGTAACACTTCTATTGTCAAATGGTCTTCTTCCAGTTTCATCTTAAATGACAATGATATTCCTGCCAAAACAAAGTTTGCATTACAAATTGCTTCATTTTCTTTCCAATTAAAATTAATAGAGTTTCCACTATCTCCCAATGTTGCTCTGGCAGACTGGCATTTTCCACCCAGATAATCTATGGATATAATTGAATTTGCCATAGACGACCACTTTTTATTCATATCTTCTGCCTTTGTTTCCTTTAAGCCTCCCCACACATACCCTGTTTCTTTATTTAAAATACGAATACCTTTTGTTTCATCTGAATAGTAAACTGCAAGGATATCACTTTCCATCTTTTTTTCAAAGCCTTTCAAATCAGCCAGTCTGTTTTTTACCTTTCTAACCTCTTCTATTTGTGTATACCTTCCAGAAGTTACATCTAATGCAGATGAATCCGGTACAACAAAATCAATTTCTGATACTTTATTATCTTCCTTCTTTGCTGCATACGCCATAGTTACTGTTACAGATAAAATGAATGTCAAGCCGATACATATTATTCTCTTATATTTGTACACGATACTCCACCTCCGATATTACCTCTCCTATAAACTCTATAAACTTATCCCATACCAGATATAAAATTGCTACCAGAATAAGTGCAACAATTGCAAAAAACAATGTTAGCAACACATTTTTCACTGTCTGTTTAAATGTATAATTATGCACATTCAATATACTTAAGATTACAAGTGCCGCTGACCATAAAATACCAATATACCACACTAATGTAATCAAAAACGCCTCGTTCTGGGTCAAAACATAACTCAACACAATTGCTATTGGTGCCATTATCATATATGGAACCATGGAATATGCCACTGAAACAAATATGTTTTTTATCGTTCCTTCGCCATCATTAATTGTGGAAACCATGTAATTACCCCCAATAAATAAACCTAGAATGATAAAGAAAATTGCCGAAAGCAACATTGGTGACAACGTTGACAAACTATTCTGATTAAAGATAAATCCTCTTCCTAAAATGTCTGCCATATATATGATAAACGTTACGATTATCATAATCCCCGCTGACAACAAACTTCCTCTTTTTCCAATCTTCAAATAATAAATTGCATCGATAGGATGTTTCAGCATTGTTCCCATATATTTAAAATCACCCTTTAATCTGCCAATTCCCTTTGCTGGTATTTCAGCAATACCATGTGTATTATATTGCTTCTTTTTTTTCTTCGGACGAACTGCTCCTTTGATTAGTGATATTACAAATATTATCAATAATCCGGCGATTACCCATACAATATATTTATTAATCATTACATTTCTGATTTCCCAGAAACACTCCGAATAGTTATCTCTATCATTGGCTGTCTTAAAATGCTCTAATGCCTCTGCATACTGCTGCTGTCTTAAAAGGCTTTTTCCATATCCTATATGAGCTATTTTGGACATGCCGTTTAATCTTAAAATTTCCTGCCAGATTTTTTTGCTTTCTACATAATTTCCTTTTTCTAAATCATAAATCGCCCTGTGATTCAACATTGCAAATTCTGTAGGGGCAAATACCTGAACAAAACCTCTTTCCTTATCTAATACATAAACAAATCCTTCTTCATCTAAATCAATCGCTGCTGCTGATGTAAACAATCCGTATCTGTCATTAGACACTGCTCTTCCTCCAAACGAAAACAGCAGATTTCCGCTATTGTCATATTCATAAATCAGCCCTGTCTGCGTCAATGCATACACATTTCCATATGGTCCTGCTGTCACATCCACGAAATTCCACTCATCATCCATAAACTTATTAGGTGATAAAATATTTGTACCTGCCATATTATGTAATTTCAATGCGTTTGATGTTTTCGTTTCAGCCTTAGACCATGAATAAGTTACCTCTGCACTTTGCGTAACACTATAAACTAAACCTCTGGCAGATAAGTCTATATTTTGTATTGCTCTTGGTTTCCTTGTCTGAAGCTGAGATTTCTGCTCTCTGGTATATATCATCTCCTGAATTCGTTCTAATAGTGTTAAGCTTCTTTGATTTGCTGCAAAGTAGCCTTTAAACTCGCCATCATCACCAAACTGCATTAAACCATCATAAGAGCCTTCACCTACTACGATAATATTGGAGTCATCTGTAGCAACTACATTAACCGGTTTAAATATTGCCGATTTGCTCATCAAAGGTGAATCTTTTGGTCTGGAAATCGTTGTCAATATATTCCCCTGCCTGTCGCAGATAAATACCGCTTGTGCAATCGGATCTGCTATGTACATTCTTTCATCTGTCACAAACAATCCACTCGGTCCCTCAAATGCATCATTTGTAATATTTCTGGCAACTCCATTCTCTTTGTTATAAACTACGATTCTTTTATTTCCTGTATCTGCAATAAATATCTCTTTCCCGTATATAAACAAATCACTTGGCTGTACCAGCCCTTGTCTCTGCATATAAACCGTACTTGCCAAATATGCTTCCTGCGTTCTGATATAATCGCCATCTACAGAAATAGTATATGTGTATGTTGTTCCTTCTGATGCCGAAACAATATTTGTCTTTCCTGACAAAATAACACTAATAAGTATTATAAATAAAAATATATTCCTTAATTTTGTCGCCATATTTTTCTCCATTTATATTGTTAACTACTTAATTCCCGAGTTTGCCATAGTATTCATTACTCTTGACTGAAGAATAATAAATAAAACAATATTCGGAACTAACATAATTAATGCTCCTGCTGCTGCTATCCCCTGTGTGATAACACTTCCTCCTGCCGTCAATGTTCCTATATAATACGCAAATGTTTTTAAAGTCTCACTATCCAAATACATCGTAGAGGCATTTGCATCAAGCCATGCCCCCTGAAATGCTAATAACATTACGGTAGCTAACGCCGGTTTCACTAATGGAAACACTACTTTTCGTATAATCTGATAGTCCGTAGCCCCATCAATACGTGCTGCCTCAATCAATGCATCCGGCAACTGGTCAATAAACTGTTTTACTAAAAACACTCCTGTTGGCACTACCAATGCAGGTATAATGCCTACAAGAAAATTGTTTCTAAGTCCTGTATATACAATAACAAAATAGGTCGGTATTGCCACAGCCGTCTGAACGAACATCAACGCCATATTATTAACCTGCAGCAATGCATCTTTGCCACGAAATGTTTTCTTAGATAAAACGAACCCGACGCACACAGATATCCACACATTTAAAAACATAATGACAACGGTATTCACGAAAGTGTTGAATAAATATCTTCCTGCCGAAATTGCAGTATCTGAAGACACCTCAAACAACCTCCTGAAATTATCAAATGTAGGATTTTTCACATAAAATCTTGGTGGATATGCAAACAGTTCATCCATCGGTTTAAATGCAGATACTACAATATATATAATTGGTAAAAGCATTACAATAGATATTGGTATCAGATACCCATATATTTTTATCTGGCTTTTATTAAATCTGGCAGGATCTGTATTACTTGTTCCCAATTTATGTCGCCTTTTTCTTTTTAACATACAGTACCTCCTACTCACCATCACTACTGAACACTCTTGAAACAACTCTTGACAATATAAATATCATCAACAGTAATACTGTAGAAACTGCCGCAGCATATCCCATCTCATAACGGATAAATCCATAATCATCAATATGATTTGCTATCAACTGTCCTGCATAATCCGGTGTGGGGTTGGCTCCGGAAAGTGTTACACCACTTCCACCATCTTTAAAGATATTAACAATCGCCATTACTGCACCGAACATCATTTGCGGTTTTATCGCCGGAATCGTAATATAGATAATTTCCTGAAATCTATTCTTGACACCGTCTATTCTTGCTGCCTCATACATTTCTTTATCCGTATTCAAAATACCTGACAGCATTGAGAGAAACCCTATGCCCATAGAACTCCAAAGACCTACAATAATCATAATCGGCATGAGATATGATCCCGACTGTAACCATTGAATAGGATTCTCGATAATATCATATTTTAACAGTAAATAATTCAACAAGCCTCTCTTGTCTCCACTAAAAACTGAACTCCATATAGTCGCCAGCAATACTCCACCAGTTACAGACGGAGAATATAATATAACGGTCATAATTGTTCTCGGTATTTTTGGTATCTGAGATAATGACCATGCCAAAAAAAATGATAATACATAACCACCAAGTCCTACAAAAATGGCATATATCAATGTATTCGGCAATACTTTCTGCATAAATACCGAATCATTCGTAAGCAAATTCACATAATTGCTTAACCCTGTAAAGGACGGCGCACCAATTGCATTAAATGATGTAAATGATAATATAATAGCCGCCCCCACCGGGATTATAATAAACAAAATAAACAGGAATGTATAAGGTGCCATTAAAACTAAAGAGGAATATTCATTTTTAATTTTTTTTAAAGAAAGGAGTTTACTTTTCATTTTTGGCACCTCGTCTTCCTGTTTTTGTGTAAAGCATTTTTAGTATCTCTATATTATAATCTTTAATTAATTTTCCATCTTGATCTATATATCCAAATTCCTGAAGTTTTCTTTTAATTTCTCTGTCTATTACTAAAACAGCCTGATCTAAAGATTCCATCATATCACTGCCGTCTATAACCACATCATTCCATACACCGCTTAACTCTCTCTCCACAATGTAAGACGCAGGATGTGGCGTAACTTCTCTCTGATATTGCCACTGTTCTATGGCTTTTTCTTTTACATCCGAATCAAATGGCAGTTTCTTGAAGGCCTCGATATTTGCTGTATTCCATTGGTATTCTAAACCTAAACTTTGACATCTTCTGATAGAATACTCATACTGTGTATCCTCGTCCAACCACCATTTAAGGAATTCCCATGCTTCATCCGGCTTATCTGTATTCGCAAAAATCATTGATGCCGTAGTGTCAGCCGGCTGATATCTGAGAATACTTCCATCCTTCTGTCTGGTTCCCGGACATAATGCAACTCCCCACTGTCCTGCCAATTCCGGTGCTGCCATCTTCAACTGGAGATACGTATTAAAATCTCCTATTCCGATTGGCACCTCACCATATCTAAAACTCAGATAAAAGTTTTCTACAGTAGTCTGCATTCCGTATATTTTGTAGAATTCTGTCATTTCTGTAATAGCATCCACCGACTCTGTACTATTAATTGCTGTCGTATTACCTTTTTCTGAATATATTTCTGCACCCTTTTGGTATATAAATGGAGTAGTAACTCCTAAACCCTTTAATGATGCTCTCTGTGAAATAGGTATATAACAGTTCATCTGATTTCTTAACAGTGTCGGCATCATGGCCTCTATGTCATCCCATGTCTGTGGCACTTCCAGATGTAGTGATCCCAGAATATCTTTGCGATAAAACAATAACTGAAAGTTTCTGGAATCCACAGCGCCATAAACACCGTCACCATAAGATGTTGCTACTAAAGATTCCAATTGATAATCTTTTGTGTAGACATCCATAAAGTCTTCATAGTCCAGAAGATTCTTTAATGCCCCTCTACAGGCAAACGTAAACGGCTGCCCTGCCGTTGCACAGAGCACCACATCCGGATTTGTATTCGTTGCATTGGACAATACCAGTTTTTGTTCATTTGGCATAACTTTCAAACGAATATTTGTATTATGCTCTTTATTATATGTCTCATCTAATAACTGTTGTAATATCTGAACTGTTACAGTAGATTGTGCCACCCACACTTCCAGTTCTTCTTCATTCTGATCACTGGCAGCATAATTATCACTATCTGCTTCGTCTGTAAATGACCATAAAAATCGCTTAATCGCCTCTCCTGCTGTTTTGAATATTGATATATCTTCTTTTGGCAGTTCATCTGTTCCATACAGATAAATTTTATCCAAAGATAATCCCTGACCTGTAAGGCAGGATAACACATTTCCTAAATACTTGGAGGCTGAATCATCACCTCTGAAAATATCTTCTGTCTTCCCTGGTATTTTTTCCGGTTCCTCCAATAGTTTTCTAAGTTTATCGGACGCTGTCTGTAAGTCCATCGCATATACCGGTTCTTTTCCGTCTATTTTTTCTAATTGCTCATATATTTTATCTGCCTGTTCTGCGTATTTCTTAATTCTGTCTGTTGCATCAGGCATATAAGATTCTAAATCCCATGTACGATTTTCATCGGACACCCCGCCTGTAATACGAAGTAACTCAGTTCCCAGTTGATTTACATTTTTCATCAATTCATCAATCTGTGAATATATTTCTTTATAATCTCCCACAGTTACCACCATTGCCAAAGTATGTTTTCCTTTCGCCAGGTGTACCGTCATATCCCCCTCTTCGTCATTAAATGTATAATTATGATATCCACTGGTTCCTGTATATGGGACTTTTGCATTCTCCCATCTGGAATCTGTAACTTTTCCATCTATCTCTATCGTTCTAAACACCGTCTTATTAACATCAGCATTTTGTTTCAAATGAAGACCTAAACGATAATTGCCTTCCTCTTTCGCCTCAAATTCCCATATAATCTTCTGACCTGCTGTTCCCCATGCAGAACTGTCAATCAAATTAATTTTTTTATGATATGTATCATAAGGTGAAAGAGATGCGTCCCTTGCTGATGTTGCTCTGATATAAGAATCTGACTTTAACGAATATTTTTCTGCTTCAATTACAATCATCGGAACATTATCCGTTTTTTGCATTTTTTCTGTTTTCGTATCTTTTATTTTATAAAGCATTAATCCGGATATTTCTATTCCCTGCTCATCCGGAATTATCTCAAATGTATAAGTTTTTCCCTTCTCTAATTTCCACTGAACTTTCTCTCTATCCGTATTTCCATAATCTAAAAATGTGCTCTTCACATATTCATCCAAGTTTGTTTGTCTTCTAACGGATTCGTTCCCACTTCTATCAACAGCTTCTCTTGTCAAATCATGCCAAAGCATTTGTAACTGTGTCCGCTTTGTTTCTTTTCCATTCAATTTCACTTCATACAATGCATCTGTAGCCAGAACATCGCCCACTGGACGATATTCTGCTACAACACAATAATCTGCTGACTCTGGAGGCGTAACACGCAACTTCAGTTTTTCTTTTCTGGTTACAGTTATCGGATAATTTGAAACTTTCTTTCCACTAAGCCGGATATTTTCTGCTTCTATATTTGTACAGTCAGCTTCGTCATATGAATTCCAGTTTTCAATTGCCTGTTTTGTATAAAATCCGCCTGTCTTTCCTTCATAGGATTCGTTCTTTGTATTTAATTTTTCCTTTCCACACGCTAAAAGTGAAGTAACAATCATTACTATAACTAATAACAAGCTGATTCTTTTTTGCATTTTTCCTCCATCCTCTAACAATTTAACCTATTCTGTTCCAAACTTTTTTGTAACCCGTTGTGTTTCTGTTCTATTTCGAATGTTTTTGTTCAAAATCTTTCTGAACTTTCAAAACTTTTTTTTCAAAATCTTTCCAGGCTTTTTTCATTTCCGGATTAGCTTTTGCTACCGCCTCTTTAATAATCGGTTCAACATTAGAACTTGTTCCGTCTGTTGCCTGATTCTGTGCTTCATCAAAATAGTTCTTTATTATGTCATTATACTGTGGCACTATTTTTTCCACATCAATACGTCTGCACTTATCAATATTTTTAAACAAATATTTGTCTACCTCTGTCACTCCCGGTAAACTATTAAATTTTTCTGCCACCTTAGGATTGGTTGTTGTAGGATAATATAACTTATTGATTGTTGCATATTTTCCTGTATTTGTCTCATCATACATGCTGAGTCTTGCCAAATTTCCCTCAGAACTATATGTAATAAATCTCAGAACCTGCCAAGCTGCTTTTGTATTTTCACAACTGCTTGTCATAAAACAGTGATCTACATGGTACGGCATCACTCCTTTTGCCTTTTTATTCTGAGGTATTGTCCAACTGGTCCAGTTTCTGTCCGACCATCTGGACTGAGCATCTGCCAATTCCCACGTACCTACACCATGGAACAATGTAAGTCCTTTATCAAAAGCTGCATTATCTTCATCCGTTCCAAATTTTTTAACATAATCTGTCTTACCACCTGTTGATGTTCTTCTGAGAGCCCACGCTTCAAGCCCTGGAATAGCTCTTAAATCAATCATATATTTCAATGCTTTTACATACGCATCTGCTTCAAACTGATGCGTATCTTCATTATATCCATTTGCAGTATTTTTAGGATTATAGGCACTCACTACCAAACTTGGTATCTGGAAAAGTTTTTCTATACCTGAATATGTAGAATTTGTAGCCGCTTTCAGATATTTTTCAAAATCATCTAATGTCCAGTCTAATTCCGGCATATCAAGATTTAACGCGTCAAGAACATCTAAATTCACGACCATTTCTTCAAACTGTGCCTGATGTGGAAGCGCATATAACTTATCACAAAATGTATAATTCTTAACTAAATTTTCAGGTACATATTTAAAATCCGGATCATCCTTAACAAACTCATCCAGTGGATATACCCATCCCTGTGATATATATGTCATCAGCGAACCATCCGTAGCAGCTTCATCCCAGATAATGTCAGGCATCTTTCCTGCAGAAGCCTTAGCTGACAAATATTCTGCCGCGCTGTCCTTATCTGTATGTGAAAAATAATCAAACTGAATATCCAACTTTGGATAAGCCTGCTGCAATGCATCAAAAAGAGCTTCATAATCTGTAGCTCTCGCCGTATCAACAGCAATCGTAACCGTTCCTTCTACTGAGTAGTCAGCATTCTGGTCGGTTCCTAACCCTTCAATTACCAAATCTCCACCTGTTTTCGTAGATGCCGCTTTCGTTGTCTCTTCCTCTGAACTGTCACCACATCCTGTAAACAAGCATGTAACCATGCTCAAACAAAGCACTACTGCCAATAATTTTCTCTTGATTCTCATAGTATAATACTCCTTTCATTTCTTTAATTCTGCACTGAATTATATCTATGCAATAATTATATATCGACATCTTTTTAAATCCTATAGATTTTTTTTCACAATAAAGTCACGTATGGACTTTTTCGTTTTTTACTTTTTGATAATTCCCTTATGCTAAAAAAAAGAAGGGTTTTCGTGTTTTTTTCTACATACATCTATATTTTTTTCTTATTTTTCTTTAAAAAAGTAAATATTATCCATACAAAAAAGAGAGTCTGCAAGCAAACTCTCTTTCAATGCACGGACTTGTAAGAACAACTACTTTTCTGTGCCTCTTCGCTCCTAGGAGTATTTCTGACTGTGCAATTATATAATTTTATCAATAATCACTGATATATACTCACAATAATATTTACCAATAACTCTCGCCACGAAATCTGTCGGATGAACACCATCTCCAATAAACTTTTGTTCTTCTACTCCTAAAATAGACGAATAAATCAAACCTTCTGTTGGAACCAATACATCTGCATATTCGTATGCAAGTTTTCTAATAATTTGAACCTTACCGTATAAATCATCTCTAAAAAACAATTTATCCTCAGCCGGCATCAAATATGGCTCTAATATCATGATATGTGCTTTTGTCTTCTGTCTGATATTTTCTAAAATCGCACGGTATCTCTCCTCAAAAACCTCATTTGAAAGCCATTCCCTATCTTCCGAATAATGCCATACATCATTAATTCCAATCATAATAGATACAATGTCCGGCTGAATATCAACCAAATCTGATTGTACCCGATTTAATAAATCTTCTGTTTTATTTCCATTAATTCCCTGATTCACAAACTCAAATGTACACTCCGGATATTTTTCTGAAATAAAACCTGCTGCATAGTGTGCATATCCATCTCCTAAATCGTGAATATCACTATAATCCCGATTAGAATCTGTAATGCTATCTCCTTGAAACAATATCTTCATGTTTCTTCCTCCTTAAAACTTTCAGTGTAACAATCATCAAAACAATTACAATACATATCAATACAATTATAATAGCATAGATCCATATACTCGTTGTGGCTTGTACTCCATACGCTTCTACCTCATACAACGTTGGAACACTTCCTGTTTTTTTCTCCACATCATGTATCTTTATATATTTCGCTATTGTTCCTTTTAATGGTATCTCTTTAATTCCACCTATACCTTCTTCTTCACTTAAAACCTCTTTCCACTCTTTTCCATTTTCAGATACAGATACTTTGTATTTTTCTGAATACTGAGCAGTCCATTTCACTTTAATGTTTTGAATTTCATTCTTTTCCTTTAATTCATAAATCAAATCCTCTGTTCCTGCTTTATTACTCAGAACATACTTTGAATTATAGTCACCATCAATTGTTGCTGCTAATTTTTTATCACTTACCTTTGCATCCTTAAGGACATTTTGGGTTTGAATTTTTCCAAGACTTATTTTAATTTTTTTCCAATCTTTTTTACCAAGATTAATAATGGTCTGTTCATTATTTTCACAAAAATAACCCTTCTCACCTTTGGAATTTGGTTTATTATCCAGACACTCTAATTTCTCACCATCTAATTCAACCGAATATGCTGCACTTCCCTTTAATATCACAGCAGTCGTTTCATTTCCGGAGCCTGCCTTTACTTCAAAAGTATTTTCATCTACCCGTGTACTCACGTATTTAACACAAGTATTCTCATCTTTATAAAATATGTTCTCTCTCTCTTCATCCGGAATTGTAACCAGCAGTGCTTCAGCTTTATCCACGTCCTGCATACTGTCTGAAAGATTCAGGCTGTCTGACACTGTGACTGGCACTGTTGCTCCTGCTTTTAGATACACAGGTATTTCATCCATCGGAGCTTCTACCTGTTTTGTCTTCCCACCTTCGATTTTTTCTCCATTATAAAGTCCATACCATGTTCCTTTCGGAAAAGCCACATCATTTAAATATGCCTGTTCTTCCAATACTGGGCTCACCAAAAAATCATCACAGAATAAATAGGTAGTATATAATCCATCATATTTTGCCTCATTAGGATACTCCATAGTGAGTGGTGTTGCTACCGGTGTTCCCTTTTTATTAGACTTAATTGCTGTACTATATATAGTATTAAGCAAATTTTCTCTTAACCAATAATATTTCAGATATGTCTTTTCACCTGTTTTTCCATAATCCCACGGAAATCTGCTTGTTTGTCCGTGTGCTCTCATTATTGGCTGAAAAGCAGAAAATTCAACTGCTCTTGCGTACACTTCATTACTCAGACTGCCATCAAGTCCTCCTAAATCTGCTCCCCACATCGTAAATCCACTGGCACTATCTGATAAACCAGATATCAACTGCATTTTCATGCCATTCATTCCACTGGCCTGATCTCCATTAAAGAATGCCGAATAACTTTGCGCTCCTGCACATCCGGCTCTTGAAAAAGTCACACCACCATCTATTGTTTTCTCTTTTAACACTTCGTTATATACTTTTGTTTCCCAATAAGGAAACATATTATGCATTTCTGCTCCAGTGCTTCCATTTCCTCTAAATAAAGCTCTTAATGGAATTAATTCGCCAAAGTCTACTAATCCGCCTGCCCAGCCTAATTTTCCATAATTTCCAATACGATTATTCAGCATTGTTTTTGACATAGGATCTGTAAAATCTATAAAACATCCAACATCTGCTAACGGATTATTTACCGATTTTGTTATCGGTAATTTCTTCGTATCAACTCCCGGCAGATATCCCTTCATTATATCTATATTATAGTCTGGAGAATTCCAGGTAAGCAGTTTTGTTCCTGTTTTCTTAAGTGCATTATAAATTTTTGCATCTGTTATATCGGCCGATTCTACATATACTGCTGCTATATCAGGAGTGCCTATATTTTTAAAGCCTTGCTGCATTTTCAAAATAGAACCGATTGTCGAGCCACCATATGTCTCCCAAAATTTTGAATGACCTCCCGCCATATATCGGTATCCCCACTTAGGGAGAACAATTGATGTTCCCGTAAGACTTGTGTAACCCGAAATATTTTCTTTTGGAGTCCCTGTCCATACAAAAAAATCAAAATCAGGACCTTGAAATTCCATCGTACATTTTTTACTGTTAGTATATCCTATATCCAGCCTGCCACTGTAAAACGAATTAAAAAACAAAGTATATCCTCTATTGCTATATATGATAGGAACATTTTTATATCCTCGCCATTTTTCTGCATTGAGTGCTCCTGTTGCATTGTTATACCCTGCATCAACATTCCACATGAGAAGTCTTTTTCCAGTCTGATCTAATTCATTAAAACGTTCTCCTGTACCGTATATAGATTCTTCACTTGCTAATGGCAATTCCAGCCGCACTTTTTTAATCTCGCTATTCTCAAAAGAAAATGCTATCTGCTCCGGAGAAATATCAAACAGCTTTCTGTTTTCCTTGTTGAAAACACTTAATCTAAAGCCACTCCCCTCCTTCTTAAAGCTCACTGCTGTTCCATCTTCTGCTCTCATCTGAATCATTGTTTTATCATTCTTTTGATATGTTATATCCTGAACATCTTTCGGAGCAAAATATCCTTTATGGCTTCCTGTCAACCGAAATCCTCCGGTAGAAGGAAATGTCAAATGTAATTTTTCTGTTTTTCCATCTACCTTCACTTCTAAAATAAATTCTTTCTGCTTCTTTTTAATTCCAACTAAACTGTCAACTGTTCTATACTCTCCACGAATCTGTGGGTACTTAGGACCTTCTGCACTTGTTCCAAAGGAATCCCACTCGTTCGGTTTTGCTTTGGTAGCAGCAAAAACTGTAGCAGACATACTTACTGTCAAAATAATCGAAAGCACTAATGCAATAATTTTATTACTTTTTCTCATCTGTTTCTCCTTTCCACTGTACCAAATTATAATTCTTTATAAATCCATGACCATATTGAATTATTTTCTTCCTTTTCTCTGTATTCAAAATCATATTCGATATCTTCACGCTTTGGTATCCATCCCTTATCATCTGAATTATACATCTTGGAATAATCTTCAATTTTAATATTTTTATATTCTGCCCAGACAGAATTCGCCGCAAGATAAATATATCCTCCATTATAATATGACGGAAGTGCCATCTCATACACATACTTAAATCCATCGACTGTTACTGTCACATATCCATCTGCAACCTCCATTACCATATGATGCCATTTTGTCTCATCATACGGCTTTAATGTTGAAACATCATTTCCCTTTTCGTCATAAACCGACCAAAATACATGTTCCTCAAATGCGCCATCACTCTGATTGTTTCCGTCAAAATGCACATATCCATCCGGCTGTACTAATGCAGTAATTCCTCCACCTTCTTCCATAAAATGTCTGCCCATTTTTGCTCCAAAACCTATCGGTGCTCTATGCCATCCGGAATTACCATTTTTATAATCCAATTCCAACTTGAAATTTGTATATTTCTTATCGTTTAAATATAAATATGCCATATCCAGATAATTTCTACAATCTTCCATTCCCGGCTCCTGTGCTTTACGTCTGATAACACCATCTTCTATTGCCCAGTTTGTTCCTTCCTGAACCTTAGTTAATGCATTCTTCGTAATATCTGATGAGTAATATTCTTTATATCCCGACCATGATGACTGGGAGAAATCCGATTCAAGCGTTTTAATACTGATATTTGAAAATGTAGTGTTTACTGAATTACTCGCAAAAAATACCCGTCCGCCTTTCTGATACTTCTGCTGAACATATTCTTTTATTTGAATTCCATCTATATAAAGATGCACAACACCTGCTTTTGCTACAATCCTATAATGATGTGCTTTATTCTTTTCAAAATTTTTTATACTTTCTGCTGTGTCTCCATATATTTGTTCATTGCTGGCATAATTACCTTCCATACAGACTCCGCCATTATCATCTGTCCAAATTACTGTACCTCCATTCGGCTTACGCCAGGTAACAGTATCTGTGGCACCATAACCTACATAGAATCGTTTCCATGCACTATTTCCTAATGTAACATCTACATCTAACTGCCAGTTATCGCTATACACATAGTTGCCATTAAGAAACATGTATGCCATTTTGTTCTGCTGGTAATTACTTAAATTCCATTCTTTTCCTTTAAACTCTCCTAATTCCTCATTCTTTCTAATCAAAACACCTTTATCTTCATACCAATACTTACCCGGATCAACCTTTACCAACGGCTGATTTTCAACACACTCTGAATAATATGAATTAAATCTTGAAAAATCATTGGTTGATTTTTCTTCTTTTATCTTGATGTTTCTATACTGAACGCCTAATTCGTTTGCAGCTAAGAAAATCCTTCCACCATCATACCAATCAGTATAATAGAGTGGATTTGCATAGTCTGCAGTATCCCATGTCAACTTCCATTTACCTTTGATTTTTATATAATACTTAATCTCGCCATTTTTAACTACTAACTTTGCTTTAATCCAGCGGGCATTAAAATCAGCCTTGTCAAGCCAGTAGTCCCATAATTCACTATCCCGCTTAACTCCATTATAAGCGGTAAATGTACCTGCCATCTTAATTCCATTCGTTCCACAAGTGCACCACATGATTCCACTATTTTTGTCTGTCCATGTCTTACCTTTTTCTCCGTCAAATCCTATCCATGCGCCACCACGGTCTCCAGCTGGATTTTTATACTCAAGATTCATAGTAAAATCTTTATAAATTTTCTTACTGTAAAGAATCGCCATGTTCGGATATGGGTTTCCATCATTACATTCTTTCAGATTGTCTGTCAAATCCATACCTTTTCTTGTAATGACACCATTCTTATCAGCTTTCCAATAATAAGACATGCGAGTTGCTTTCGGTTTTTGCTTATCGCATCCTACTGTGTAATACGGCTCAAAATCATCCAATATAGAGTTTTTCCTCTTTATTTCTTTAACTTTTAAATTTCTAAACTGTGTTCCCGCATGATTACTTGCCAGGAATATGTATCCGCCATCATACCATTTATCATATGTAAACGCATCCTCTAACCATGCATTCAGCCACGGACTCCATTTCCCGCTTTTTTTAACTTTATAAAAATATTTTATTGTCCCATCGCACACTTCTATCTTTAATTTATACCAATCAGTGCCCCAGTTTTCTACGTTCTCCATCCAATAGTCCCAGATATTTGGTGTTTTTATTGACGGGCGGAATTTGTTATGATTGTATGCATCAAAGCTTCCAACCATTTTTACCACCCGATCTCCCTGTGTACTCAACATTGTTCCGCCCAATTTGTTAAGCCATGTTTTTCCTTTTTCGCCATCATATCCAACCCATGCAGAACTTCTTTTATCTGTAGGTGACTTAATATCGACTTCCAAACTAAAATCTTTATATTTCTTTGTATTATAGAAAAGATATGCCATGTTCGGATATGGATTACCATCATTAGCATCTTCACCTTTTTTTACATCTCTTCCTTTTCTTGTGATAACCCCATTCTCATCTGCTTCCCAATAATGTGAAGTAAATACCTTCTTTGGTTTTTCTTTATCACATCCCACTGTATACCATGTTTCAAATTTGTCTAAAACAGATTTTTTTGTAGTAGCATTCGTGACTTTAAAGTTTCTAAAAGATGTGCCACCACTATTACATGCCAGAAAAACATAACCTCCGTTATACCATTCATCATATGTAAATGATTCTTCCGGCCATGCGCTCATCCATTTTCCACTTGTATTATAAAAAAATTTAATTTCGCCATCCAATACTTGAATTTTAACTTTATACCAATCTGTTCCCCAATTTTTCACATCATCCATCCAATAATCCCAAATGACAGGTTTACTTTTCGATGATCTAAACGGATTCATTCCATAGGCATCAAAACTTCCCACTAATTTTACGGCACTTTCTCCAATTGCACTTATCATCGTACCATTGCAGGATGTCAACCACGACTTTCCTTTCGTCCCGTCAAATCCTACCCATGCTGATGCTTTTCCTTTTATTGGATTTTTAATCTCCACTTCTAATGTAAAATCCTTATATTGTGATACATTATAATAAAGCAGCGCCATATTGGGGTAAGGATTTCCATCATTTCCTGTGCCTACGTCTTTCGTCTTACGTGTTATGATACCATCCTGATTTTCTGTCCAATAGTCTTTTGTAAAAGCAGGCACTGGTTCTGCATTATAAATATCTTCTGCATAATATGATTCAAACTTTTTCAACTCACGAAATTCTTCTGACTCTTTATACTCTGTTAGTTTGAAATTTTTAAACTGTGTTCCCGCATGATTACTTGCCAGGAATATGTATCCGCCATCATACCATGTATCATATAAAAGTTTTTCTTTTTCGTATACCGTATACCATTTTCCATTATTTTTAATTTGAAAATTAATCTTTCCTTTTTTCACTTCAATTTTTATAGTTTTCCATTCTGCTTTGGTCCAGTCTGCCCCCTCCACTTCAGTTTTCCAGACTCTCTTCGTTGTGTTGTAGGTAGTAATCTTTGGTTTATCTCCATTACCAAATGTTCCAACAAGATTCACCTCGTTTTTGCCATTGGCTGCAATCATAGTTCCCTGGCCATCACCAAACCATGTTTTGGCTACATCATCTTCTATTTTTCCATCAAATCCTACCCATGCTCCACCTTTTTTAGGATCAGCATTTTTATAGTCTACTTCTAAAGAAAACTCTTCATACTCTTTTACATTATAAAATAAGTATGCCATATTTTTATAAGCATCCCCTACGTTTGCTGTTGTATTTTTCGAAGTTCTGGTTAGAATTCCATTTTCATCTTCCATCCAGTATTTTTCTTTGCTGACAACATCTGCTACTGAACTGTTACCTTTTGTATCTTCTGTATAATAACCATTGAAATTCTTGAGAATATTTGTATCTTTAATCTCCTCTATCTTAAAGTTTCTAAACTGTGTTCCAGCATTGTTGCTTGCAAGGAAAATATACCCTCCTTTATACCAGTCTCCATAATAAAATTTGTCGTCTCCCCATGCTGCTTTCCATTCACTTCCGACCTTAGTATAAAAATTGATAACTCCATCTTTTACTATAATCTTAACTGCGTTCCATTCTGTTCCCCAGTCTGCTCCTGATATATCTGTATCCCAAAGTGTACTTCCATCAGTCTTTGCTCCCTTATTAGATTTCTGCCATGGTATATAAGTTCCTATAAGTTTGACCGTCTTTTCTCCACTTGTTCCAAATATTGTTGCACCATTTTCTGTGCACCATGTATTTGCAGTATCATCAGTTACTTTTCCGCCAAATCCCAGCCATGCTGCTCCTCTTCCTTTATTCGGATTTTTATATTCTACCTCTACAGTAAAATCCTTATATTGTTTAATATTGTAATACAGCATCGCCATATCCGGATACGGATTTCCATCATAATTAGGCTTCTGGGAATTTGTTTCCGTCGTAGTATCTTTCGCTGTTCTGGTAATAACACCTGCTCCATCTTCCTCCCAATAATCCGATTTTATCACTTTTTTTGCGGGATAATCTTTTACATTATCACTATGTGCTGTATAATAAGCGTCAAATTTGTTTAACACATTTTCCTTTGCAAGTACAGCCTTCTTAATTACTGGCAGTTGAATTCCTGTAATAACAATAGCAATACTTAGCATTATTGAAATTATCTTTCTTTTCATTTTCGTTCCTCCTAATATGTTCTCCATCCATATTGCATCTTTATTTTATCCTTAGTGTAAGTATATCTCCTGTCTTATTTAAATCCTATAGACAATTTAGTATTTTTTTTTTTTCATATGGACTTTTTTATTTTTTTTACGAAATCGCATATCACCTAACCCTGACTCCCATTATCAATCTGATTAATTATAATACACAAAAAGACAGGTCATTCTTTATATCTCGAATATTGACCTGCCTTTTTATGTTTGATTAAAAAATTTTATTATTTTATCCTTTTATCAATTTGTTATTTTTTTATCTTAACTCTCTTAATTCTACTCCACGCTCCGTTTTTCGTTCCATTAACTCCTCTTACTCTTACATAATAAGTTTTTCCTTTTTTCAAATTCTTAATTACGTAAGTAAGTTTTGTTGTAGTTTTTATTTTTGCTTTTTTAAACTTTTTATTCAACGAATACTGAATCTGATACTTTTTAGCACGTACTGCTTTCTTTAAAGATATTTTAATTGATTTTTTCTTTGTATTTTTCAATTTCTTTATTACAGCTTTTGCAGGTTTCTGAACCGTTACCTGTCTCTGTGTTGTCGTACCCTGAGTATCTGTCTTGTTCGTTGTAGTTTCCTGTGTTACCTGTCTCTGTGTTGTCGTATCCGGAGTATCTGTCTTATTCGTTGTAGTTTCCTGTGTTACCGGTTCTTTCGTTGTTTCGTCCGGATCTTTTGGAATATCTATCTTATCTGTTTTTAATGTCTTCATCCATCCTTCAATAATCGGAGATAAAGTTTCATATCCCTGTGTACTTGGATGACAGCCATCCATCAAAAGATTCTCCATGAAAGATTCATTGTCTAAAATGCTGTTATCTCTGAGGTTCAGGTACTGAATTCCCCACTTATCACAAATCTGCTTTGCTAAATCAAAATACTTGTCAGAATCATATGCCGGTTCCCATTTAATATTAAATGTCACAATATATCCTATTTTAGCATTTGGATATGTAACAATCAATCTTTTAAATAGTGCCTCGAGTGCTCCTGCAAAGGTTGTCTTATCAAACTTATTATTTAAAGATGGGGTTATTGTTCCTAATGGACAAACTCCCGTTTCAGTATTTTTCATAGCATCATTTATTCCACCTTCTACAACAATATAATCCCAATCTTTGCTTTCTACACATGGTGCATTTAATTCATTTTCAATAATTGTCGCCGGACTTTCTGCTATCGTTGCACCACCTACAGAAACATTCAACCAATCCATTTCATTTTTCTCACCAATAATTCCGCCCCAGGAATATCCTACCGGATTTACAAGATCTGCACCAGCTCCATAACTGATAGAATCTCCTATGAACAATGAAGACTTTTTATATAATGGGCTTTCTGTATCTTCTGATATTGTTCCACTGATTTCCTTAATGGTTATATTAGAGAATTTTGCTCCTGTAGCGTTTGATGCCAGATAAATGTATCCTCCTTTATACCAATATGGAATAGAAAACTTAGTCGGTGTCTCCTTATCATCAACGTATATTGTAACAGCACGGTCTTTTACTATCATTTTTACATGAACTGTACCATTTGCATCAATACCTTTATAATGTTGATCTCCCCATGTGTCCCAGTTTTTGAACACGCCATCATCATTAAAGCAATTTCCTACATGACATACGCTTGCTTCTGTCGGTGAATCAATACCATCAAAATAGATACCCATTCCACCACCTGATTGTCGAAAATGTCTTCCTTCCTGTGCTCCAAAGCCAATAATCGTTCTTCTCCAGTTATTCTTTCCTATATTAATGTCGGCTTCCAATTCAAATTCATAATATTGCTTATCTTTAAGGAATAACTGTGCCATATACAACGCATCTTTTGCTTCCGGATTATCTTCTACAGCCTTTCTCTTATAACTTCCATTCGTCTCAGTCCAATAATCTGTTGGCTCTGCTAATCTCAAATCAGAAGTTGCATTATCTTCTGTATAATAACTGCTTACTTTACTAAAGTCATTGGTTGGTTCCCCTTCCTCGCTATTATATTCCTCAATCTGAACATTTTTGAACTGTGTTCCACCATTGTTTGATGCCAGGAAAAGATATCCGCCATTATAATCATCACCAACTGATAGTGGCTGTTCCGGCCATGCCAAGCAATTATCTACATAAATCTTTATTCTGCCATCTTTTACTTCCAATTTCATATTATGCCAATTATCATTTGACACATCAACACCGTCAATTGTTGTATCATACTGTGTTGCTGACTGGTGCGTTCCACTATTAATATCAACAAAACTTCCTGCCAGTTTGATAGAATTTGTTCCGTATGGTTTTATCCATACCCCTGTATCTTCACCATTCCATCCTAGTACATCTTCATCAACAACCTGTGCCCCAAAGCCAATCATTGCCCCCTGTCTTACTTCCCAGTTATCTTTCTTTGTAGTACCATCCTCTTCATAATCGCCTCTGATATTGTTTTTAAAATCCACGGAAAAAGAGAATTCTTTATATTTCTGAACGTTATATGCCAACATTGACATATCCGGCCAGAGATTGTCGCCAGTATTCCACCATGTGCTATTCATATCTGTAATAACACCATCATCCTCTACATACCATTTTTCCGTTTTATTTACAGATGTAAGGATATTTCCTGTTTTTCCTAAATCAGAAGCGTAGTAAGCACTGTACTCCTTCAGTCGTTCTTCCTGTGAAGTTAACACTACTTTATCGCCCGCTATCTTTATATTCTTAAACTGTGTGCCACCATTATTTGAGCCTATTACTACATAACCACCCTCATACCAGTCAGAATATCCAAATGGCTGAGTCGGCCATGCCTGCTTTCCATCTACAGTAATCTTTATAATTCCCGCTTTGACCTCTAATTTCATTGTATGCCAATCTTCATTCGCAATATTAACGCCATCAATTGTTGTATTCCACTGTGTTGCTGACTGGTGCGTTCCACTATTAATATCATCAAAACTTCCTGCCAACTTTATAGAATTTGTTCCATATGGTTTTATAATTATTCCTGTATTGTCACCATTCCAACCTGTGATATCACCACCATTATTCTTAATACCAAAACCAACAAATGCCCCATATCTCATTTCCCAATTATCTTTTTTGGTAACTCCGTCTTCTTCATAATCACCACGGATATGATTCTTAAAATCAACTGTTAATGTAAAATCTTTGTATTGAGATATATTATATTTCAGTACCGACATATCCGGCCAGAGATTGTCGCCAGTATTCCACCATGTACTATTCATATCTGTAATGACACCATTTTCGTCAATATTCCATTTTTCTTCTTTCGAAACTGTTCCTAACAAATTCTCTGTCTGTCCTAAATCACGACTATAATACGATTCAAAATCATTCAATGTTGCCTCTACTGCATCATCCTCTGTATACGCTGATACTTGCTGTACACCTAATGGCATTTGTATACCTGTCATAACCAACGTTGCTGTAAGTATCACAGCGCACAATCTTTTCTTTCTTTTTATCATTTTATTTTCTCCTTATTAAAATAATCCTGTCCAGCCCTGTATTTCATTCGCTGACTCACCTGTAAAACTATCAGGGATGATAAGGTTGCTAGAACTTGTTGTTATCACATCTTTTGTGTTAAATTCTACGACTTCCGCCTCTGGGCTTGTATAAAATTTTCTCATTTCTATCCTCCTCCTTAATTATTTTATAAATGAATTTATTACGGACCAATATTCTTCTGCAATGCCCTGATATCCCTTTTTCTTAACTTCATTTGCAATATAGCTGATATTTCTTGCTGGTCCCATGCTACTGTAAATTGTTACTGCATCTGCATTTTCATATTTTACTGTTACATACGCTCTTGCTGTAAAGTCTCTGATGTAGTTTAATTCATTTACTCTACAAATAGAACCACAGTATGTTCCTATTTCTCCATTAAACCATCCACTGTTCTTAACATTTATCTTGTCATGGCTGTATGTAAGTGTCAGTTCTTCTTTAAATGCGTCATTAATATCCTTTGCTGTAATTAATGTTCCCTCGGTAATGGCACTTGATGCTACTGCAGCCATATTGTCTGATGCAATTCTTGCCTGGAATCTGATTCCTCCTGTTCCTTCTTCATTGCCTATGTATCTGATTCCTGCTCCATCTGCCATGGTTACTGACAATTCATTTACTGATGTAAAGGTCATTCCATCTACAACTTCTACTGTTGTATTTGGTGCATACATCTTTCCATCACATAAGTATCCGTATTTAGCATCTCCAAGAGTTACTTTACCATCACTTATTTCAACTTTTTTTCCATCAATCTGTACAGAAGGCTTTTTGACTTCACTGATTTGAATATTTCTAAATTGAGTACCACCATTATTTGAGCCTATTACTACATAACCACCCTCATACCAGTCAGAATATCCAAATGGCTGAGTCGGCCATGCCTGCTTTCCATCTACAGTAATCTTTATAATTCCCGCTTTGACCTCTAATTTCATTGTATGCCAATCTTCATTCGCAATATTAACGCCATCAATTGTTGTATTCCACTGTGTTGCTGACTGGTGCGTTCCACTATTAATATCATCAAAACTTCCTGCCAACTTTATAGAATTTGTTCCATATGGTTTTATAATTATTCCTGTATTGTCACCATTCCAACCTGTGATATCACCACCATTATTCTTAATACCAAAACCAACAAATGCCCCATATCTCATTTCCCAATTATCTTTTTTGGTAACTCCGTCTTCTTCATAATCACCACGGATATGATTCTTAAAATCAACTGTTAATGTAAAATCTTTGTATTGAGATATATTATATTTCAGTACCGACATATCCGGCCAAAGATTATCTCCAGAATTCCACCATGTGCTATTCATATCTGTAATAACACCATCATCATCTACATACCATTTTTCCGTTTTATTTACAGATGTAAGGATATTTCCTGTTGTTCCTAAATCAGAAGCGTAGTAAGCACTGTACTCCTTCAGTCGTTCTTCCTGTGA
>OCPS01000386.1_pt1 | contig 49098 bp, 35 predicted proteins | sample 1538651 | NCBI WGS metagenome assembly OCPS01 (sample SAMN04571715, study PRJEB22368) | human gut metagenome | biome: human gut; material: stool | host: Homo sapiens | place: Luxembourg | collected 2012-09-21 | reverse complement strand
GCGCAGGGGGCGCTGACGCGGCCCTCCCTCTTACACCACAAAAATTCGCGCGATCCTCAAAACGCTCGCTAGGGATATCCGAAGGCCACCGCTGGCGACGTCGAATCGTATACAGGCAACTCGATCTGCAGAATACTCCAAAAAATGCACGGCGCACCCCATGGGACCCATTGCCGCATGGCTGAAAACGGGCCTTCAGCATCCTCCAGGTGCATTCCTGAGCAAATCACACCGGACCAACGGTCGGATGCGGCAAACAAAAGGGCCCCGAGCGTAGTTGCTCGGGGCCCTTAGTTCGCCTCGCTCTAGCGTGCGACGCGTATGTTACTTGCGCTTGCCGCCGCCGTCACCGGGGCGACGGGAGCTACCGCCGCGCTTGCCGCCACGATTGTTACCATAGCTGCCACGGTTATCGCGACCGCCAGCACGACCGCCGCGGGAGCCGGCCTGGCTGCCGCCGCGCCCACCGCGATAGCCGCCACGGCGCTCCTCGCGGGTGTCGTCGTAGTTGCGCCAGTCATCGCGACGATCGCGGCTGGCACGCGGATCGCGACGATCGCGCGACTCGTTAGAACGACCAGCGCCGCCGCGGCCACCGTTGCCACGAGCGCCCTCGCGACGCTCGCCGCCGCGGCTACCGCGCTCTTCAAAGCGTTTGCCGCCACGGGACTCACCGCCACGGGCACCTCGCTCACCGCGGCTCTCGCCGCCGCGACGCTCATCACGGCCACCGCGCTCGTCATCACGACCGGAACGACGGCGGTCGCCCGAACCGCGCTTGCCACCGCGCGAACCGCGGCGGTCGTCCTCGCGCTCAACACGGCGACGACCGCCGCGGTCCTCGTCCTCGCGGCGACGACGATGCGCCTCGCCCTGGAACTGCTTGGCGCGGCGCTCGGCACGGTTGCCACGCGGGGCCTGCTCAACAGCAGCAGCACGCTCCTCGGCAGCCACCTCACGAGCCACGCTCTCCACGGCCTCGTCCACGCGAGCCTGAACGCCCTCGCGCACGCGGGTCTTGCCGCCGCGCTTGGGACGGCTCGGGCGCTCGCCGTCGCCGCGACGCTCGTCGCGACCGCGGTTGGAACGACCGGCCACATCGCCGTAGTCATCGCCGTTGCGCTTGCCGTCGCGACGTGCCTGCTCGAGCTTCTTCTTGCTCTTGGACTTGCCGCGCTTGGTCTTCTTCTTCACCTTAAAGGCCGCAGGATCGCGCTCGGGGTCAACCGCGGGCGGATTGGGGCCCACATGCAGGTCGCCGGCGTCATAAATGTCGGCCGTCTTGTCCATGAGCTTCTCGATCTCGTAGAACTCATCGACGTCCTGCTCGGTCACAAACGTAATGGCCCAGCCCAGCTCGCCGGCGCGGCCCGTGCGGCCGATGCGGTGGATGTAGTCGGTCGGCTCGGCCGGCACGTCAAAGTTCACGACGTAGCGCACATCGCTAATGTCGATGCCGCGGGCGAGCACGTCGGTCGCCACCAGCACGTCAACGGTGCCGTCGCGGAAGGCCGAAAGCGCGCGCTCGCGCTGGGCCTGGCTGCGGTTGCCGTGGATCGCGGCCGCCTTGATGCCCTTGCGCTCCAGACGACGGCAGCAGCTGTCGGCGCGGTGCTTGGTGCGCATAAAGACGATAGTGCGCTCCGGGCCCTCCTTTTTGAGGAACTCGGGCAGCAGGTTGTTCTTGGCCTCGATGGACACCGGGAACACAAACTGGTCGACGGTGTCGGCGGTCGACGTGGCGGGCGCGATCTCCACGCGGGCCGGATCGCTCACCAGGTCGGTGATCTCGCCCACGGCCTCCTCGTCGAGCGTCGCCGAGAACAGCAGCGTCTGACGCTCGGCCGGCGTCTCGCGCACAATACGGCGGACGGCGGGCAAAAAGCCCATGTCGAGCATGCGGTCGGCCTCGTCGAGTACCAGCACCTTGACCTCGTTCAGGTGGCAAGCGCCCTGCTCGATCAAATCGACCAGACGACCCGGCGTGGCAACCAGAATGTCGCAGCCGTACTTGAGCGCCGCGGTCTGGGGCTTGTAGCTCACGCCGCCCACGACGGTCACGGCGACATGGCCGGTGACGTCGGCGATCTTGCTGGCGACCTCGTCGATCTGCTGGGCAAGCTCGCGCGTGGGGGTGATGACGAGCATCACGGGACCGCGGCCGTTGCCCTCGGGCTTCTTGGCACCGCGACGGCGGTTGCGGCCGCCACGCTCGCGCACGGGCTTGGGCGGAGCAATGTGCTCCAGATTGTTCATGGTCGGCAGCAAGAAGGCGGCCGTCTTGCCGGTGCCGGTCTGAGCGGCGGCAAGCAGGTCACGGCCCTCGAGCACCACGGGGATCGAGCCAGCCTGGACGGGCGTGGGCGCCGTGTAGCCCAGGTTCTCGATGGCACGAAGCATCTCGTCCGAAAGACCCAGCTCGTCAAAGGCGGGCAGGTTCTCGGTCGCGGACTCGACGGTCTCGGCGGCGCTGGCCTCGTCGGCAGCATCGAAGGCAGCCTGGGTCATGGCCTCGCGGGCCTCGTCCAGAATCTCGGCGTCGGTGACGTCGGATACAGAATTACGCATATGTTGTTGTTCCTTATCTGCACGCGTTATGGGCACGGCATGCGGCCGCGCGAGCGTGCTTGGTAGTGCGCTAATACATACAAAAACAGGTGCGCACAGAGAGGACGTTGCTCAGCACGCTGGCGATCGCTTTGGCAGCCATATCACGCGCCGTCCAGACGCAGCAGCTCTAAGCGATGGAGCAGATTCGCCGCCGGTTAGTATACCCGTACTCCGTATGCCCCCACGTAAACCACAGATGACGAGGCGGACGGGGCGGGTCTGGGCCGATTGTCTCAATCTGTAACAGTTGCTCAGCAAAAACCGGTCTTAGTGTTACAGATTGAGACAAACCCAAACCTCGCAAAACAAAATCTCGATCTGTAACAGTTAGAGCTCATTTTCCCTGCTAGATGTTACAGATTGAGATGTCTGGCAGGGACTGCCAACGATTGAGCAGCCGCCCTCATCTGTATCGAAATGTCATACATTTCTTTCTATACTGTACACCCCCAGGGGGTATGGGTGTATAGTATCGGCAGGTTAACATTTCAACGCTACGACACAGAAAGGAGAAGCCATGGCTCAAGATAAGTTCGACGTGGGCGGCATGACGTGCGCCGCTTGCCAGGCGCATGTGGACCGCGCCGTGAGCAAGCTCGACGGCGTCCAAAGCGTCGCGGTCAACCTGCTCGCCGGTTCCATGATGGTCGACTACGACCCCGCGCAGGTCTCCCCCGACGATATCTGCACCGCCGTCGACCGCGCGGGCTACTCGGCCTCGCCCGTCAGTACGGGCACCGAAGCCGCCCCAAACGGCAACGCGCAAGCCAGATCCGGCGCCACCCATATGGAGTCGCCCACCAAAAAGCTAGAGGCCACTGCCTCCGCTATGCGCACCCGTCTCATCATCTCAATCATCTTTCTCATTCCGCTGTTCTACATAGGCATGGGGCACATGCTCGGCTGGCCGCTGCTCAGCGTCTTCACCGACCACACCCACAGCATGACGCTCGCCCTCACCGAGCTCGTCCTGCTCATCCCCATCGTCTACGTCAACGACGCGTACTTTATCAACGGCTTCAAGTCGCTCGTGCACGGCGCGCCCACCATGGACGCCCTCATCGCCGTCGGTGCCACCGCTTCCATTGCCTGGTCGCTCTACGCCATGTTTATCATGGCTGACCAGCTGGCCGCTGGGCAGGTTCACGAGGCCATGATGACGGGCACGGACAACCTGTACCTTGAGAGCGCCGGCACGATTCTGTCGCTCGTCACCGTGGGCAAATATCTCGAGACGCGCAGCAAGTCCAAGACCGGCGGCGCCATCGAGGCGCTCATCGACCTGGCGCCCAAGACCGCGACCATCGTAGCCGACGACGGCACCGAGACCACCGTGGACGTCGACGCCATCCTACCCGGCCAGGTGCTGCGCGTGCGCCCCGGCGAGTCTATCCCTGTCGACGGCGTGGTACTCGAGGGCGCGTCGGCCGTGGACGAGAGTGCGCTCACCGGCGAGTCCATCCCCGTGGAAAAGACCGCCGGCGACACCGTCAACGCTGCCACGGTCAACCGCACCGGATCGTTTACCTTCCGTGCCACGCGCGTGGGCGCCGACACGTCGCTCGCCAAAATCATCCAGCTCGTCGAGGACGCCAACGCCACCAAAGCGCCCATCGCCCGCATGGCCGATAAGGTCGCCGGCGTGTTTGTGCCCGTGGTGTTTGCAATCTCGGCCGTGACCTTTGTGGCGTGGATGGCGCTGACCGGCAGCGTGAACGAGGCGCTCACCTCCGCCGTGGCCGTGTTGGTGATCAGCTGCCCGTGCGCGCTGGGCCTGGCCACGCCCGTCGCCATTATGGTTGGCACCGGCAAGGGCGCCGAGATGGGCATTCTGTTCAAGAGCGCCGAGGCGCTGGAGAACCTGCGCAGCGTGGGCACCGTGGTGCTCGACAAGACGGGCACGGTCACCCGCGGCAAGCCCGCCGTGACCGACATTGTGGTTGCCGCGCGCGCTGACGGCTCGCCCGCCATGAGCGAAAAGGCGCTGCTCAAGCTGGCCGCCGCGCTGGAGCGCTCAAGCGAGCACCCGCTGGCCGAGGCGATTATGGCCGAGTGCGAGACGCGCGGAATCGTCGCACGCACGGTCGAGGACTTTGCCGCCGTGCCCGGTCGCGGCGTCACGGCGCGCGAGGGGCAAAACGCCATCGCCGCCGGCAACGCGCGTCTGATGAACGAGCTGGGCGCGGAGGTGCCCGCCGGTCTTGCCAAGCAGTTCGCTGCCGAGGGCAAGACGCCGCTGTTCTTTGCCAAGAACGGCGAGCTTGTCGGCACCATCGCTGTAGCTGACGAGGTCAAGGAGACGAGCGCCGAGGCCATCGCCGCGCTCCGCAAGCTCGGCGTCGACGTGCGCATGCTCACCGGCGACAACCGCGTGACGGCCGAGGCCATCGCCCGCCGCGTGGGACTCACCAGCGAACAGGTCATCGCCGACGTCCTCCCCGCCGACAAGGAACGTCACGTGCGCGAACTGCAGGATGCGGGCGGCAAGGTCGCCATGGTGGGCGACGGCATCAACGACTCCCCCGCCCTGGCGCGCGCCGATGTGGGCCTTGCCATCGGTACCGGCGCCGACATCGCCAAGGAGGGTGCCGACGTGGTGCTCATGCGCAGCGACCTCATGGACGTCGCCCGCGCCATCGAGCTTTCGCGCGCCACGATCCGCAACATCAAGCAAGACCTGTTCTGGGCACTGTTCTACAACGGCATCGGCATTCCGCTGGCGGCGGGCGTGTTCTTCCCGCTCACCGGATGGCAGCTTTCACCAATGTTTGGCGCTGCGGCCATGAGCCTGTCGAGCGTGTGCGTCGTAAGCAATGCGCTGCGTCTGCGAACCTTTAAGCCTAAGACGGCGCACTGATGCACCCGACCTTGCCCCTCAAACCGTCGCTCACGTACCAAAGTACGCTTCGCTCCTCTTTCGGGGCAATCTCGGGCACCTCAGCGTGCCTTTAAGATGACTCTGTTCACGACTAAACTGTCAGATAAACTCAATCGATAAGGAGTACACCCATGCGTTGCACAATCAAGACTTCCGGCCTCATGTGCGGCCACTGCGACGCTACTGTCGAGACGGCACTGCTCAACGTGGCCGGCGTGACCGACGCCGACGCCGATCACGAGACCCAGACCGTCCAGGTGGAGTGCGCCGACACCGTGACCGCCAAGCAGCTCGCCGCCGCCGTCGAGGGCGCCGGCGAGAAGTTCCACGCCCTGTCTGTGACCGCAGCGTAGCAGCTACCAGAGGCATTCGACCCCATCGAGCAGAAACGAGGACCCGCCATGATGGCAGACCATAAATCGGTGACCCGCATGCTCAAGACGGCGCGCGGGCAAATCGACGGCATCCTGCGGATGGTGGAGGAAGACCGTTACTGCGTCGACATCTCCACGCAGCTCATGGCCACGCAGGCGCTCATCGCCCGCATTAACGCCGACGTGCTCAAGGCGCATATCGAGGGCTGCGTGACTTCGGCAATCGAATCGGGCGACGAAGACCTCAAAGCCGCCAAGCTCGCCGAGATCGAACGCGTCGTCGACAAGCTCTCCAAGTAATTGGTGCATTGGGGACGGGTACGTTTGCACCACCTTGGTGCAGATTGACCTGTCCCCTTTGCACCAAATCGGGTATAAAGGCGTGCAGCATAGCGAAATGAAAGGCAGTTCTGCATGAATGACTTTATGAAGGGTCGCAACGGCGCCGACGAACTCACCGTCGTGCTGGGCTTCGCAGGCATTGTCATCGCGATGATCGGATCGATGGCCCGCATCCAGTGGCTCAGCTGGATCGCCATCGCCGTAATCGTACTCGGCGTGCTGCGCGGCCTGTCCAAAAACATCGACGCGCGCCGCAAGGAAAACGATGCCTTTGTCACGGCGACCGCAAACGTCCCCGGCCTCGGCAAATTCGTCGCCAGCTTGGGCGGCGGGACTGCAGCTGCCAACGCCTCGCGCACGGCCGGCACCAGCAAGGAAGACTTTGAGCGTGCCAAGCGCACGGCCAAGAAGATGTGGAAGGGTCGCAAGACCACGGCCTACCTCAAGTGCCCCAACTGCGGCCAGATGCTGTCCGTCCCCAAGGGCAAGGGCAAGATCCGCGTCACCTGCCCCAAGTGCCACGCCAAGATGGAAACCCGCTCCTAGCCGCTACACCATAGGACAAATTAAAAGCCGAGGCCTCGTGTCGAGACCTCGGCTTTTTGCATGGGGCGACATCATTCGATGAAGCTGTCGCCCCGTCGCGCCAGCGCCTAAGCTACGCCGTCGCGAGCAAGCTCCTCTGCCAGGGCTTCTGCCGGCATGGCCATAATCGCGTCGAGCTCGGTGTCAACCTCAGGGAGGCGCTCGACCTTCAGCTTGCGCACCAGGTTGCCGCGGCACATCACGTGCATTGGCTCACGCAGAGCACACAGACCATCGAGCGGGTTCTCGCGCGTCACCAAAATGTCGGCCGCCTTGCCGCACTCGATCGTACCGGTCTCGCCGCCCAGCCCCAGTAGCTCAGCATTGACCTTCGTGGCTGTATGCAGTGCGAAGGCATTGCTCACGCCCACGTACTCGGCAAAATAGGCCACCTCGCGCCACATGTCGTACTGTGTCACGAACGGGCAGCTCGAATCCGTGCCCAGGCCCACCTTAACGCCGGCTTCCAGCGCCGCACGAGCACTCTCGATAATGCCCGAGCACACGATGTCGCCGTTCTTCTTTTGCGTATCAGTCGAATGAGTCTTCTCCGGATCGAGCAGTACAAACGGCAGCGCGGGGCTGATCGTGCAGGTCACGCTCGGCGCGCGTCCCTCGAGCTGCGTACCCGCGGCACCGTGATACAGCTCCAGGATCTCGGGGGTCATCGGAGCGCCGTGCTCGATTGTGTCGACGCCGGCCTGAAGCGCGGCCTTCACACCTTCGGTGCTCTCGACATGGGCCATGACCGGAAGGCCAACCTCGTGCGCCGCCCTGCACGCCGCAGCGGCAACCTCGACCGGCATGCGCAGCACGCCCGGCTCGCCCACCTCGGTCGCGTCGAACACGCCACCCGTCACGAACAACTTGATGACATCGGCACCGCGCGCATACAGGTCGCGCACCTGCTGGGCTGCCTCTGCGGGAGTATTGGCCACCTGCGCAAAGAGGCCCGCACCGTGGCCACCCGGCACCGTGACACCCGTTCCCGGTGTCACCAGACGCGGACCCTGATACTTGCCGGCATCGATGGCGTTGCGCACGGCCAGATCGGCAAACAGCGGGTCGCCCGCGCCGCGCACCGTAGTCACGCCGCTTGCCAGCTGCTGCTGAGCGCTGCCCTTGAGGATATGGCGCACGATGGTGCGGCCCACCGGATTATCGAGCTTCTTCATCAGCGCGCCGGCATCTCCCGCCGAAACCGGCTTGCCCGACCCGCACAGATGCACATGCATATTGATGAGGCCCGGCATGAGATACGCACCTGCCAGGTCGATGACTTCGGCACCTGCAGGTGCTTGCGCCACGGCGCTCGGTCCCATCCAGGTGATGATGCCACGCTCAACGGTCACGGCCATATCGGGCTGCGGCTCCATATGTTCCGAGCCATCCAAGACGGTCGCATTGATAAACAACGTGGGACGATCGGCAGTCGCCATATCGAGCTCCTCCCTCACGATTAACTTGAACATTTGTCCATTATCACCCAGCGCGGCAGAATTGCTGCGGACATATCGGCTAACGGAGAAAGGAGGAGATGCGGGAAACGGAATGCGTTGCAGTCCCACCCCAGCGACATCCGGGAAATGTCTCAATCTGTAACAGGTGGACCGGGTTTTAGCAGCCAAATGTTACAGAACAAGATCTTTCGGCACCGCGCCCAACCTTTGTCTCAATCTGTAACAGTTAGACCGGTTTTTGGCCGTTAGATGTTTCAGATTGAGATATTCTCCAACCCTGTCGTCAAACGTCTAAATCTGTAACAGGTAGACAGGTTTTCGGCCTCTAGATGTTACAGATTGAGATCTTTTACCGGCAGCCAACCTTCTGTCTCGATCTGTAACAGTTACGAGGCCAAACGGCCCCTTGTTGTTACAGATCGAGACAAACTCGGTAGGAACAACCACACCCGCGTCAGCCGCACCCCTCAGCACCCATACCACTGCCGTCTCCATTCCTCAGCCAAATCGACCCGCTGCGGAATGCCCGCCAGTCTCAGCTTTTCAGCCAGCTTCCCCGGGTTCTTGAGCTCATCAAACGTAAACCTCAGTACCTTATGTCCGAGCATCGTCAGATGGGACTCCCGTTGACGTTCCGCCACGAATGGGTCGACCGACTCCCGATCCCCACCATCCTGCAGGGTATACTTTCCCTTTCCATCGAGCTCGCCAATCACGCACGCCCCGTCCTCGAGTCTCCAGAAATAGTCGACTCGAAATACCTGATTCGGATTGAGCGGATCACGAAACTCCACCTGCAACTCTGGCACCAGAAACCCGTATGCAATAAAGAACGCTCGGAACCGAGACTCGCCACCGTTTTCGGACAGCCCGTCCGCATACGACGCGATCACCTGCGCCCTGCGATACCCTCGCTTGCCCTCGCAATCGGAGCGGAGGCACTCGCACAGGTCATCACGCGATACGCCCTTTGCTCGCAACGCAGAATCGGCAATCGCCAGGCCATACGAAAACGGCGCGCGCAGCAGGCAATCCTCTACCGTGTGCCAAAACGGCGTCACCCGCACGCCGTCGACTTGTTCTAGCGCACCCGCCGTCTGCGGACGCAACAGCCGGCATCCTGCACTCAGCGGCACCGAGCAACCTGTCTTAACAAGAAATCGCGGCCCGAGCAGATCATTCGGCACCTCCAGACCCCACAAAAGCGCCGCGTCATAACCCCAAAACGCCCAATCGGGATGAAACTCCGCAAGCCCTTTAATGGTCCGCAGCGCTCGCTCCGCCGGCGTCAACGCATCCCAATCATGTTGAAAACAGAACAGATACGACTCGGGCTCCGCGATATCGTCGGTTCCCACATGACGCCGCAGCCACATGAGATCGGCATTGTCGTGTGTCACAAGCAGCACGCCTTGTTCAGCCGCCTTCGCGAGCCTGGCAAGCATCCTATTCCGCGCCAAGGTGTTACGTGTCGCCTGCTTGTGTTTAAGAACGGTATTAGACACTTTCATCACCACCACATCGGACAAATGGACCATTGTCACCGTTGCCTCCGCTGACAAACGTCTCGACCTGTAACAGGTAGACTGGTTTTTTGTCCCTAAACATTACAGATCGAGACAAATAGACAGGCGGCGCTGCGACAGCCCACCCCCTACTCCCACTCTTGCTCGTAAATATTGAGCGACTTCACGTACCGCCCCTGGGCGCCCATGATGTCGCGGACCAGGCGCAAAAAGAAGCTGATGCACGAGGTGTCGAAACCGTCCTCTAGGTCCTCGGGATGCACCGCGCCCGGCCCGTCGACCGCCGTGTCGCTCAGGCGCGCGATGTCATACAGGTAGAGCTGCCCCGCCGTCAGCCAGACATCGTCGACGCACGCGAGTCGCACCGCAATCGCGCCATCGTTCCAGTGCTCCTTTTGCACGATATGTGGGTCGTAGACGTCAAAGCGACGGTCGGTGCGCGTGTCCTTCAGCACGACCATGCCAGTCGCGGGATCCTTGTCCAAAATGCCAAAGCGCGAGAAATACTGCGTGTCGCGCACCTGCTCAAGTCGCCCGAGCGAAGCAGGAGAAATTGACGCTGGCGGCTCGTCCACATACAGCTCCAACAGCGTCTTGCCGTGGTAATAGGGGCGCTCAAACAGCAGCCAATCGGTAAACGCCATGTTGTAGGCCATGATTTCGTTTTGAGAAGGTTCCTCGCAATAGCTGAGCCACGGATCGACGATAATCTCGAACTGCTCGCGCGCCGGCTCCAGGAATTGAAACTTCCGCAGCATCCAAAAGTGAGCCATGTCGGCAATATCGCTGCCGACGGCTTCGGCCAGCTGTGCTCGGTCAAAAACTTGGTCAGTCATGGCATCCTCCTCAAACTGATGGACCTCAATTTGAGCTTACGAGGAGGGCGAGCAACCGAGGCAAGCGCGGGCAAAATAGGTCTTCGACTGCAAACCAGATGCTAACCAAACACTTGACGGGACACTTGACCGAATGAGCGCACCGCAAAGAAACCGCAGGTAGACATAGACAGCCAGTTCACCCATTTGAGCCAGATGCCCGCAGCCACCACAGAAAGAGCAGAGTAGACAGTCGCAAACGTCGACGAATGAACACTTGCACGTCGACAAACGAACAGGCGCCCCGCAAAGAGTGTCCCCAACGACTAGACAAAAAAGAACGTCCCCAATGACTAGTCGTTGGGGACGTTCTTAAATGACTACTTTACAGCGCAAGCGCCTCGGCGACTTCGGCTGCGCAGGCCAGGGCATCCGCCATGGCACTCACCACGAGCGAGCTGCCGTTGCGGGCATCACCCGCCACATACACCGGCGCGGCATCCGCGGCGACACCCTCCGTGCGAGCCGCGAGGTGCGAGCCCTCGGCAGCCATCACCGGCAGCGGACGACCAACGGTGGCAACAGGCACGCCGACAGCTTCGAACACACCGTGCTCGGGACCCGTAAAGCCGCAGGCGATGAGCACCAGCTGCGCCGGCACCTCATGCTCGGAGCCCGCAATGCGTTCGGGCTTGCCGGCCGACCAATCCAAATCGGCCACGCGCAGGCCCGCGGCCGCGCCCTTCTTGTCCAGCAGCACCTCGAGCGTATCCACGCCCCAAGCACGCATCTCGCCACCCATCGCAGCGATAGCCTCCTGCTGGCCGTAGCCGGTCTTCTTAACGTTGGGCCACTGCGGCCAGGGGTTGCTCGCCGCGCGCTTATCGGGCGCAGCCGGCAAGAACTCAAACTGACGCACGCTGCGTGCACCCTGGCGCACCGCAGTACCCACGCAGTCGTTGCCGGTATCGCCGCCGCCAATGACCACAACGTCCAGGCCGCGCGCGTTCACCGCGGGCTCGCCGCCATCGAGCACCGAGACGGTCGAAGCCGTCAGATAGTCCACCGCGTACACCACGCCCGGAGCGTCCACGTTCGCAGCCGAAAGACCGCGGGGTGCACGAGCACCAGCAGCCATCACAACGGCGTCAAAACCATTGAGCTTGGCCGCCACCGCAGGGTTCGTAACGTCGGCACTCAGCTCGAACACAATACCCAGCTCGCGCATAAGTGTCACGCGACGCTCGACCACGGACTTCTCGAGCTTCATGTTGGGAATGCCGTACATGAGCAGGCCGCCCGGGCGGTCGTCACGCTCAAACACCGTCACGCGGGCACCGCGACGCGCAAGCTCCCATGCAGCCACCAGGCCAGCCGGGCCAGAGCCAATCACAGCGACCGTGGGCGCATCCTCCCCTGCCGGCTCAAAGCGGCGCGGACCGCCATTTGCCCACTCATGGTCGCTGATCGCGCGCTCGTTGTCGTGAATCGTCGTGGGCTGGCCGTCGACCGAGCCCAGGTTGCACGCGGCCTCGCACAGCGCCGGGCACACGCGGCTCGTAAACTCGGGCATAGGCGAGGTGAGTGACAGACGCTCGGCAGCCTCGTCCCAGCGGCCGCGATACACTAGCTCGTTCCACTCGGGAATCAGATTGTGCAGGGGGCAGCCACTCGGACGCGCCTTGCCAAAGCTCGCGCCCATCTGGCAAAACGCCACACCGCACATCATGCAGCGGCTCGCCTGGGCACGGCGCGCATCGTCGTCGAGCTCCACGTACAGCGGATCGAAATCGCGGCTACGCTCCTCCACGGGGCGCAGCTCGTGGGTCACGCGATCGATATCAAGAAAAGCACCGGGCTTACCCATGGCACTTACGCCTCCTTCTTGGTCGAAGCAACAGAGCTGGCGGCGGCGGGCACAGCGCCAGCGACACCACCCGCCACATCAAAGCGAGCGACATCCGCGGCACTCGCGCGACCGGTCACAATGTCAAACGCCAGCTCCTCTGCCTGTGCATGCGTCTTGCCCACGGCCTCGGCCGCAGCGACAATCGCCAGCACGCGTTCGTACTCAGTCGGAATGACCTTCACAAAGTGCTTGCTCATCGTCTCAAAGCTGTAGAGTAGCTTAATGCCGCGCGGGCTCTGCGTCGCGTCCACGTGCTCCTGGATGAGTTCTCGAATCTGCGCCAGCTCGCCGGCCGTCGGGGCTTTAAGCTCAACGCTCTCGTGGTTCACACGGGCATCGAGCGTGCCGTACTGGTCAAAGACATAGGCCACGCCACCCGTCATGCCGGCGGCGAAGTTCTGTCCAACCTCGCCCAGGATGAGCGCCAGACCGCCCGTCATGTACTCGCAGCCATGGTTGCCGCAGCCCTCGACCACCACCGTGGCACCCGAGTTGCGTACGCCAAAGCGCTGGCCGGCCAGGCCGTTAATGAAGCCGCGGCCGCTCGTAGCGCCAAAGAACGCAACGTTACCCACAATGATGTTCTCGTCGAACTTGTAGGTCGCATGCGGGTTGGGGCGCACCGACACCTCGCCGCCCGAAAGGCCCTTGCCAAAGTAATCGTTGGCGTCGCCGCACACGTTGAGCGTAATGCCACGCGGAAGGAACGCGCCAAAGCTCTGACCAGCCGAACCATCGCAATCGATGGTAATGGAGCCGGCGGGCAGGCCCTCAGGATGCGCCTTGGTCACCGCGTTGCCCAGAATGGTGCCCACGCAACGGTTGACGTTGGCGATATCGGCGCGGAAGCGAATCGGACGCAGGTGCGCACGGGCATCGGCCGTATAGGGCACAAACAACGTGGAGTCGAGCGTCTTATCGAGCTCGCTGTCCGCAGCCATCTGGGGCAGGAAGTGACGGCCGTCGGCGCCCGGGATGTGGGCACCAAACTCACAGGTCGCGCTTGCCAGCACGGGCGACAGATCGAGCAGGTTGGCCTTGCGGTTGCCCGGGACCTCGATCTGGCGCAGGCACTCGGGATGGCCGACCATCTCGTCGACGGTGCGGAAGCCCAGGCTCGCCATGACCTCGCGCAGCTGCTCGGCAACAAAGAGCATAAAGTGCTCGACGTGCTCTGGCTTGCCGCGGAAGCCGCGACGCAGGCGGCAGTTTTGCGTAGCGATGCCGGCCGGGCAGGTATCCTGCTGGCAGTCGCGTTGCATGAGGCAGCCCATCGAGATGAGCGGCATGGTCGCAAAGCCAAACTCCTCGGCACCCAGCAGGCAGGCGACGGCGACATCGGTGCCGTCCATGAGCTTGCCGTCGGCCTCGAGCACCACGCGGGAGCGCAGGCCGTTTTGCAGCAACGTCTGCTGAGCCTCGGCAAGGCCAAGCTCCAGCGGCAGGCCGGCGTGCCAAATGGAATCGCGCGCCGCGGCACCCGAGCCGCCGTTATGGCCGCTGATCAAAATCTTGTCGGCGGCACCCTTGGCCACGCCGGTAGCAATGGTGCCGACGCCGGCCTCGCTGACCAGCTTGACCGACACGCGCGCACCGGGGTTGGCGTTCTTAAGATCGAAGATAAGCTCCGCCAGGTCCTCGATGGAGTAGATGTCGTGGTGCGGCGGAGGCGAGATCAGGCCGATGCCGGGCGTAGACTGACGGACCGCGGCGATCCAGGGGTAGACCTTCTTGCCGGGCAGGTGGCCGCCCTCGCCGGGCTTGGCGCCCTGGGCCATCTTGATCTGAATCTCGAAGGCGCTGCACAGGTAGCGGCTCGTCACGCCAAAGCGCGCGCTTGCCACCTGCTTGATGGCGGAGTTCTTGGAGTCACCATTGGCCAGCGGGGTCTCGCGACGCGGATCCTCGCCGCCCTCGCCCGAGTTGGAACGGCCATGCAGGCGGTTCATGGCGATGGCCATGCACTCGTGTGCCTCTTTGCTAATGGAGCCATACGACATGGCACCGGTGTTAAAGCGGCGGACGATGTTGAGCGCAGGCTCGACCTCGTCGAGTGCCACCGGGGTGCGGCCGCTGGCATCAAAGTCCAGCAGGTCGCGCAGGCGCACGGCACGGCCGGTGCGGTGCAGGCGGGCGCTGTACTCCTTAAAGGTGTCGTAGCTGTCCTCGCGGCAGGCGGTCTGCAGCAAGTAGACAGTCTGCGGATCGATGAGGTGATCCTCGCCGCCGAGCGGGCGCCACTTGGTCAGACCCAGCGTGGGCAGCTGATCGGGAGCCGGGCTCTTAAGGATGGCGAGCGCGGCGTCGTAGCGCTCGTTTTGCTCGCGCTCGACGTCCTCGACACCCATACCGCCCACACGGCTCACCGTGCCGGCGAAGTACGCGTTGACGAACTCCGGAGTAAAGCCCACGGCCTCGAAGATCTGCGCCGAATGGTAGCTCTGCACCGTGGAGATGCCCATCTTGGACATGATGGAGACGATGCCGGCGGTCGCAGCCTTGTTGTAGTTGGCGATGCCCTGCTCGGCTGTCACGTCCAGGTCGCCGCGTGCCGCCAGATCACGGATGCACGCATGTGCGTTGTACGGATAGACGCCGCTCGCGGAATAGCCCACCAGCGCCGCAAAGTCGTGCGGAGACACGGCGTCGCCGCACTCCACCACGATATCGGCAAAGGTACGCACGCCGGCGCGGATCAGGTGGTTGTGCACGCAGCCCACGGCGAGCAGCGACGGCACGGGCACCTCGCCCGCAGCGGCACGATCGCTCAACACCACGATGTTCACGCCGTCGCGGACCGCAGCCTCAACGTCCTCTGCAAGCTGCTTGAGCGCAGCCTGCAGCGCGCCCTCGCCGGCATCGCGGCGGTAGACGGCGCGGAAACGGAGGGTTTTAAAGCCCATGCGGTCGATGGCGCAGATGCGGTCGAACTCCTCCTCGTTGAGCAACGGGCGCTCCAGGCGCACCAGCTGGCAGGCCGTACGGGAGTCCTCGAGCAAGTTGCCGTGGTTGCCCAGGTAGAGCGTGGTCGAGGTGACCATATGCTCGCGAAGGGCGTCGATGGGCGGGTTCGTGACCTGAGCGAACAGCTGATAGAAGTAGTCGTAGAACGAACGCGTCTTCTTGGACAGGCAGGCCAGCGGCGCATCGATGCCCATCGATGCGAGCGGCGCCTTGCCCTGCTGGGCCATGGGACGCACGACCTCGTCGACGTCATCCCAGTGGTAGCCGAGCTTGGCCATACGCACGGCGGCGGGCACCTCGGCGTCCTCGGAGGGCGTTGCCGCGGCAGGCCTATCGAGCGCGTCGACGGTCAGCGTCTCCTCGGCAATCCAATCACGGTAGGGCTTTTCCTTGGCGTAACGGGCGCGCAGCTCGTCGTTGTAGATCACGCGGCCGCGGGCAAAGTCGACCTCGAGCATCTGGCCCGGCCCCAGACAGCCGCTCGTCAGGATGTTCTCGGGGCTCACCTCGATGGTGCCCACCTCGCTTGCCAGCATAAAGCGACCGTCGCGCGTCACATAGTAGCGGGCAGGACGCAGGCCGTTACGGTCGAGAGCAGCACCCAGCGTGCGGCCGTCGGTAAAGGCGATGGCGGCCGGACCGTCCCAGGGCTCCATGAGCATGGACTGGTAGGCGTCGTAGGCGCGGCGCTCCTCACTCAGGCTGTCGTTGTGGTCCCACGGCTCGGGCAGCAGCATGGACGCGGCACGCGTGAGCGGACGACCGTTCATGACCAAAAACTCAAGCACATTGTCCAGAATCGCGGAGTCGGAACCCTCGCGGTTGATGATGGGCATCACGCGCTCAAGATCGTGCTGCAGCACGGGGCTGTACAGGTTGGGTTCGCGAGCACGAATCCAGTTGACGTTGCCCTTGAGGGTGTTGATCTCGCCGTTATGGATGATAAAACGGTTGGGATGCGCGCGCTCCCAACTGGGCGTGGTGTTGGTGGAGTAGCGCGAGTGGACGAGCGCCACGGCCGTCTTGACGGCGGCGTCGTTGAGATCGATGAAGAAGCGGCGCATCTGCGTGGCGACGAGCATGCCCTTGTACACGATAGTGCGCGAGCTCATGGAGCACACGTAGAAAATCTTGTCACGCAGGGCAAACTCGGCGTCGGCCTTCTTTTCGATGGTGCGGCGGCACACGTACAGGCGACGCTCGAAGGCATCGCCGGCGGGCGTGTCGTCCGGACGGCCCAGGAAGGCCTGCAGGATAGTGGGCATGCAGGCGCGGGCCGTCTCGCCCAGGTCGTGCGGGTCGACCGGCACCTCGCGCCAAAAGAGCAGCGGCACGCCGGCCTCGGCGCAGCCTTCCTCAAACACGCGGCGGGCATCTTCTACGCCCTTGTCGTCCTGCGGGAAGAACAGCATGGCCACGCCATAGTCGCCCTCTGCCGGCAGAATCTGGCCGCACTTCTGAGCCTCTTTACGGAAAAAGTGATGCGGAACCTGGAACAGGATGCCAGCGCCGTCGCCAGTGTTCTTCTCGAGTCCCGTGCCACCGCGGTGCTCCAAGTTGACCAGAATGGACAGTGCATCGTCCAGAATCTGGTGATGGCGCTCACCGTTGATATCGGCAAGCGCACCGATGCCACATGCATCGTGGTCGAATTCGGGGCGATAAAGGCCCTGCTGCTGAGCGGAATCTGCCTGCATCGCGATCCTCCCCTAGATATTTAGTCAGTCAGTTGAATAGGCATACTAGGAGCATCGCCGGCCCGTTGTGTTTCCCGCCCGTTTCGAAACAATCGCGTAACGCGCGCCCTACGAGTGGACACCGCCGATCTCAAGAGCGACAACAAGGGCCCCAGGTTCGGCCCGTAAGCCACCGCTTCAAACATCTCAATCTGTAACAGGAAGACCCAATTTTGGCGCCTAGATATTACAGATTGAGATGTTTTCGAGAGACGGTTCAGAATGTCTCAATCTGTAACACGAAGGGCCGGTTTTGGCGGTCAGCTGTTACAGATCGAGATATTCCATAGGACCATTTCTTCCTGTCTCGATCTGTAACACCTAGACCCAATTTCCATCCCCAGTTGTTACGGATCAAGACATTTCGGCAATCCCCTTTCACCATCCTATTCAAATACGGCAATTTTGTTAGTCTTAGTTAACTTTTTAGCCTAAAACGGGTATCCTTTGCGGCGTCAAACAAACGGCACGCGCGTCGTGCCACATTAAGGAGGCCCCTATGGCAAACCAGACAGACCGGCAGACGATGCAACTCGTCCTTATCCGTCACGGAGAATCCGAGTGGAACAAACTCAACCTGTTCACCGGCTGGACCGATGTCGAGCTCACCGACACGGGCCGCGAAGAGGCGGCGGCAGGCGGCCGCGCCCTCAAGGAAGCGGGCTTCGACTTTGACATCTGCTACACCTCGCGTCTCAAGCGCGCAATTCACACCCTCAACATCGTGCTCGGCCAGATGGATCGCGAGTGGCTGCCCGTCATCAAATCCTGGAAGCTCAACGAGCGCCACTACGGAGCGTTGCAGGGTCTCAACAAAGCCGATGCCGCGGCGGAGCACGGCGACGAGCAGGTGCTCATCTGGCGCCGTTCCTTCGACGTCTGCCCGCCGGCACTCGAGCCGAACGACGCGCGCGACCCCCACACCCAGGAGCAATACCGTGATGTCGCACCCGATCAGCTGCCCTATACCGAATGCCTCAAGGACACGATCGCCCGCGCCTGGCCTTATTTCGAAGACGAGATCCGCCCCCAGATGCTCGCCGGTAAGCGCGTACTCATCGCCGCACACGGCAACTCCCTGCGCTCACTCGTCATGAAGCTCGAGCACCTCACGCCCGAGGAGATCCTCAAGGTCAACATCCCTACCGGCGTGCCGCTCGTTTACACCTTCGACACCGATTTCAATGTCCTCGACAAGCGCTACATCGGCGACCCGGCAACCATCGCCGCTAAGATCGATGCCGTTGCCAATCAGGGCAAAGCGCACAAGTAGCCCCAACCTAAACCCAGGGCGCGGCGCCGCGCAACCCAAGTGCGGCGCCGCGCCACCCCAACGTAGGAACCAGCCATGCTCAACCATCTCAAACAACACTTTGGCTCCCCGCGCACCGGTGGTCACGGAGGCCTAGACATTGCGCGGCATATCGGCCCTGGACTGCTCGTGACCGTCGGCTTTATCGACCCGGGCAACTGGGCCTCCAATATGGCCGCCGGCTCGCAGTTTGGCTACGCGCTGCTGTGGATCGTCACACTGTCCACGATTATGCTCATTGTGCTGCAGCACAACGCGGCACACCTGGGTATCGCTACGGGCGCCTGTCTTGCCGAGGCCACGACACGTTACCTCCCCCGCTTCGTCGGGCGTGCGATACTCGGCAGCGCATATCTAGCCACGATCGCCACCGCCATGGCCGAAGTCCTGGGTGGCGCGATCGCGCTCCAGATGCTCTTTGGGCTGCCCGTACGCGCGGGCTGCGTCATCGTGGCGGCAGTATCGATGGCGATGCTCATGACGAGCTCCTACAAGCGCGCCGAGCGATGGATTATCGCCTTCGTAGGCGTGGTAGGACTCTCGTTTTTGGCCGAGCTTGCGCTGGTCAAGGTCGACTGGCCGCAGGCCGCCGCAAGCTGGATCACACCCAGCATGCCCACCAGCTCGGCCGCGATTATCGTAAGTGTCCTAGGAGCGGTCGTTATGCCCCACAACCTCTTCCTGCACTCCGAGGTCATCCAATCCATGCACTTCGAAGGCCAAGGCGAGCAGGTTATCGAGGAACGTCTACGCTATGAGCTCTTCGACACGCTCTTTTCGATGGGCGTGGGCTGGGCAATCAACTCGGCCATGGTCATCCTGGCCGCAACGACTTTCTTTGCGCACGGCATTGTCGTAGACGACCTCGCCGTCGCAGCGGCCACGCTCTCCCCCATTCTGGGCCCGGCAAGCTCGACCATCTTTGCCGTGGCGCTGCTGTTTGCGGGCCTCTCGAGTAGTGTGACGGCGGGCATGGCGGCGGGCACCATCACCGCGGGCATGTTCGACGAGGAATACGACATCCACGACCGGCATTCCTCGATCGGGGTGGCGGCCTGTTTCGTCGGCGCAGTGACGGCATGCCTGGTCATCCCAAATCCTTTTGAAGGTCTCATCTGGAGTCAGGCGCTGCTGTCGCTTCAGCTGCCGATTACGGTCTTTGTGCTCATACGGCTCACCAGCTCACGCCACGTCATGGGCAAATACGCCAACTCGCGCCCGCTCAACGCGTTGCTCGTAGGGATCGGCGCCATCGTAACGGCGCTCGACATCGTGCTGCTAACGGGGATGTGATCGGACGGGGCACCTACCCAGACAAACGTCTCGATCTGTAACATCTAGACCCGCTTTTGATGTTTAGATGTTACAGATCGAGATCATTCCGAGGGACAGCTCCGTTTGTCTCAATCTGTAACAGACAGACCCGTTTTGAGCCACCACATGTTACAAATCGAGACATTTCTTCAGCTCCACCCTTTTGTCTCAACCTGTAACACGTAGACCCTTTTTGAGCCGCCACATGTTACAGATCGAGACAAACGGTCGGCCGGACTCACAACAGACAGGATCGGCTAACAGCAGCCGTGATCCCTTGGGGACGGAGAAAAAGGGCCCCGGCCGAGAATTCGACCGGGGCCCTTGGACAGAGCTATGTTCGGCTTTCGCCGTGTGCCTGCGAGTTACTCCTCGACGAGCTCAAACTGATCGGGACCGACGCCGCACACCGGGCACACGTAGTCCTCGGGCAGCCCGGGCGTGTCGACCTCAACCTCGTAACCGCAAACGACGCACACAAACTTATACGTCTTCTTCTCCTCAGCCATGATGTTCTCCTCTCGAACGCGACTGGTGATGTACTTCGCTTATTAGTATATGTTCTCAATAAAATAATGCAAGTGTTTTTACAACAATTCTAGCCTTGATAGGACGAGGCCTTCGGAGGCGTCTTGCCCTTCAGGACCTTGTGGTAGTAATCGTAGGTGAGCGGCGTCTCGTCGCTCAGGCGCTCGGCATCCTCGACCTCGCCGATAAACAGTAGATGCGTGCCCACATCCACAGTGTCGATCAAGCGGCAGCTAAACAGGGCCGCCGCATGCTCGGGCACATAGGGCATGCCAAGGGCAGTCTCGCGAGTCTCGTACTTGGCAAACTTGTCATAGTCGCTGCTGGTGCGGAACCCAAAGTTACCGATGTAGAGCATGTCGGCAGTCTGATCGATCACGGTCAGCGCGAACGCTTTGGCCGATGCGATGACGCCCGAGGTGACGTTGTCCTTGTTCACGGCAACCGAAATGCGCGGCGGCATGGACGTCACCTGCACCGCCGTATTGATGACGCAGCCGGCGCGCAGCCCGTCTGCTGCGGCGCTCACCACGTACAGACCGCTCGGCATGGTAAAGAACGCAGTTTTGTCCATAACGATCACTCCCCTAGCTCGGGTTGGAACCTCATGAATGTATGTACCCACAAAAAAAGGCGGCACCCATAACGGACGCCGCCTTTAAGACATATGTGTCAGAACAGTAAGAAAGATGAGACGCCCGCAGTTGCGGTGAAATAGGGACTGAATAGCCCCTCAAACAGGCAAAACAGTCCGTATTCCACCGCAACTTATACAGAGTGCCTAGCGGTTGCGTTCCTTAAGGGCGCGGTCGATCTCGCGTTGGACATCACGCTTGGCCATGTCCTCGCGCTTGTCGTAGAGCTTCTTGCCGCGACCCAGACCCAGCAGCAGCTTTACGCGGCCGTCCGTATTAAAGTAGAGCTCCAACGGAACCAGCGCATAACCACGGTTGCGAAGTTTGCCGTCAAGAAAGTCGATCTCCTTGCGGTGCAGCAGCAGACGACGCCGACGGTCGGGATCGCGATTCCACACGCCACCATGGCTATAAGGGTGGATATGCAGGCCGACGAGCCAGCACTCCCCGCCGCGGATCAGCGCGAAGGTATCGGTGATCTGGCAGGCGCGCTCGCGAATCGACTTGACCTCGGTGCCACTCAGTTCAATACCGCATTCGAACGTCTCATCGATAAAGTACTCGTGATGCGCCGAGCGATTCTTGGAAATGAGTTTGCGCTCGCGCTTACTGGGCATCGCCGGCCTCCTTGGCGCCATCGGCGTTTGAGCCCGCAGCCTCGCGCTTTGCCTTGCGCTCGGCATTGAGCTCGGCATCGCTCTCGCGCACCAGTTTGATAATCGCCGCGCAGGCCTCCTCGCCCACCAAGTCGCGAGCACGCACCGTCAGGCGCGTCGCCTCCTGCTTGTCGCCGTCACTTGCAGCATCGGTCGCGCACATAATCAGGCAGATGGCAATCTCGGCCGAAGGCGAGGTCGGCACGCCTTGCAGGGCCAATTCACCCATCACGTGGTCGTCGCTCTCATCAGCGGCATCCGGATAGGTGGTATGGATCTTGTTGAGCAGACGCGTCGTATGCGCATCGTTGGGCGCCAGGCGCAGCGCCAGACGCGCGCAGCCCACGGCAGCCGAAACGTTCTCGGTCTCGGGCTCCAAGAAGTACTGACCTAGATTGGCGTAAGCGCGGGCGGCGCACTTGCCATCGCTCGCGCGCTCTAGCACCGAAAACGAAAGCGAAGCCCATTCCTGCTTGTCCTCGAGTGCGCGGAACAGCTCGGCCAAATCCAAGCGATAGTTGCAGTTCATGGGGTCCCAACGCACAGCCTGCATCAGGGCATTACGAGCGCTCACATAATCCTGCTGGCGAATATAGGCAAACGCCATATCAGAGTACAGGCGGTCAAACGGCACCTCGACCTGCACGAGCTCGCGCGGATCCTTCTCCACGCGGCGATAGGCCAAGCGCTCAAACTTGCTATCGAAGCTAAAGTATTGGCACTTCTCCTCCGTCTTGCACTCGGCGTCGATATACTCCTCGGCGAGCTCCACCAGGCGCTCCAGCAGCGGCGTCGCCGTAGCCAGGTCGCCCTGCGCCAGATAGTTCTCGGCATACGTGATGTCTTGCAAGCTGATGGGCAGATCCATGGCTACTCCTCGATCTGAGCGAAACACGGCAGGCGCCGTATATACGGTCAATACACAAAACCCGGGTCTCTTACGAGGCCCGGGCTTTCAATTTTGGTAGCCCGTACCAGATTCGAACTGGTGATCTCCGCCTTGAGAGGGCGGCGTCCTAAACCGCTAGACGAACGGGCCATATGTAGCAAATGCAATGGCTGGGATGGAGGGAGTCGAACCCCCATTGACGGAACCAGAATCCGCTGTCCTGCCATTAGACGACATCCCAATGACTGCATCGCTGCGCTCGGCTGTGCCTTTGCGCAAGAAAGAAATATACGGGAAGTCTCGCCGTGACGCAAGCCCCAATTTTGACTTTTTTGAAATTCAGTCAAATTGGCCTAATTTAGTCCAACCCGTGAAGGACCTGTGAAGCCAACCGCTGTACACGAAGGGCAAAACGCCGCGAGCGGTAGCCGTCAACCGTTGGCAGATTCTACCGTGAAAACGATAGCACCAGGCAACACAATCGAAGTATCAATGATCGCGTAGATATCGAGGCACCATGGACGAAGAGCTTGATTACCTATGGGAGACCCTGGGCCTCGAGATCGCTGCTGATCTTTGGCCCGAACGGGACAAAATCCATCCCACACTGCGCCCCGCCATCACGGTGATGCAGGCAAAATACCGCCGTGCATCCTTTTTGATCATGCGGATGTCATGGCACGCGGGACTCCCCGACCTTAAGCGAATCCAGGCAAGCCTCGTCGAGCTGTCCGGCATGCCGACCGTCATATCCGAGGCGCGCCTGGAGCAGCGCCAGCGCGAGCGACTGCAACAGCAGCGGATTCCCTTTATCTGCCCCGGCATTCAGGCATACCTGCCCTTTATGGACGAGGAGTACTGGAGCGGCAAGCCCAACAAGCACGTAAAGGTCTACGATCCGCACGAATGGGCACAGCTGGCGGACTGACTGAGGCAGGCCCGCCGGCGGAAAGTGCGTCCCAGATCTCAAGCTCAAACTGGTCCCCACTTTCCCGTCGAGCCCTCAAACGGAAACCGTGTCCCACAATCGAAGCTCAGAATGGGACGTGCTTTCCGCAACCGGCCACTTTGGGAAAGTGCATCCCATTCTGGAAGCGAATTCCGGGTCGCACTTTCCGCAGCCGCTACAGCAACGCCTCGGCCCAAGCCGCTTCCCTAAAGCCGGGAATCGCAAAGTCGTCGCCCACCAGCAGCGGACGCTTGACCAGCATGCCGTCGGTCGCCAGCAGCTCGTAGCACTCCCGATCCGTCATGCCCGCATCCAGACGCGCCTTCAGGCCCAGCTCTCGATATTTCATGCCCGACGAATTAAAGAAGCGCCGCACCGGCAGCCCCGAGCGAGCAATCCAGGTCGCAAGCTCATCAGCCGTGGGATTGTCCAAAACGATATCGCGGTCGATATACTCTACCCCATGTTCGTCCAGCCATGCCTTGGCCTTCTTACAGGTCGAGCACTTGGGATATTCAACAAACAGTACGGTCATGGGAATCCTCCGAATATAGATCGGCCAACGCAGGCACACGCCACACGAGGCGCCTTCGTATGATGGGCCAATTGTAGCCCATGGGTCACACGCTAAACGAACCGTACCCCGAATCCGCGTTTGATGAACGGCAGCAGCTCCATTGCCTCGGGCGTGATATGGCCCGCAACGTTCATGCGCTCGTCACCGGGAAGATCGACCCGCGCAATCTCAAGCTCGCCTTCGTAGCGCCCATATCCGCTATTGCTCACAGCGATCGACCCCGCCTTTCGCGGCAGGCCGGCTCCGGCATCCGTCGGCACGGAATCCGGCTCATGCGTCGTACGTGACTCCTGAGACCTAAAGATGAGGACGCTCGAGTCGGGCCGGTCGTGATGAATCTGCCCGCGCACATAGGCATAACCGGGCTCAAGCTCACATTGCAGGTCCACGTATCCGGCGGAAACTTGAGCAAACTGCGCCCAGCCCGCATCGGAAAGATCGGGGTCGCCGACCAACACAATGTCGCAATCGGCGCCGTGTGCAAGCTCAAGCATATTGAGAGCAACCTTTGACGCGCGACCGCGCTGCGCCTCGACCGTCGGCAGCCCCTCGAATACCGGCCCGCGAACGTTAGCATCACCCGGCACAAAAGCCATGATTTCGAATCCAAGCGCCGCAAGACGAAGATTCACCCGAGCAATGTCCTCCAGAGCTAAACCGGTATAAGGCTTGGGGTAAAAATTGTGGCAGGCGGCAAAACGAGTCACATCGGCACCGGCCTCACGCCACGATGCGATTTCATCAGAACTCACCGTCGATGCATTGACCACAATGCGAAATACACCGGACAGCTCCGCGACCCGCTGGGCGCTAAAGCCATAGTCCAAACGAAGGTATTCCAACCCCAGATCGCGCAGGTCCTCGATACGCTCAAGCCCGAGCAAATCGCACGTACGCGGCCCCACATCGGCAATGAGCGCAATGCCGCGGGCGGAAAGCAGCGACAGCACATGACGGACCTTATCGGCATACGCCGCTCCCCCATCCTCGGGAATATGCAGTGAGGTAAACGCATATTGCGCACCCGCCGCGGCGCCACGCTCAATCGTCCGCTCAATATCCTGCAGAGGGCTGGAAAGATAAATCGAAATACCCGTTTTCACGCTTCAACGCTCCTTTAAAAAAGGCCGGCGGAGCAGTTAGCCCCGCCGGCACAACCATATCATCAAGAAATCTGCCGCGCTCCGCGAGCCCTGAGCAACACGGCTCGCGATATCAAACTACTCGCCAAAGAACTCGTTGATCTTCTGCTCGTCGACGCCAAAGAACCACGTCAGGACAAAGCCGGCGGCATAGGCAAGCAGCATAGCGGCAACGTAGCCGAGCTGCTGGCCAGGAACGACGATCAGCAGGCCAAACAGACCGGAAACGCCCTGAGAAACCGTGCCGATGTGAAGCAGCGCCGCGAGCGCGCCGCCAAATCCAGCACCCAGGCAGGCCGTCACAAACGGACGAACGAGCGGCAGCGTAACAGCATACATCAGAGGCTCGCCCACACCTAGGATTCCAACGGGAATGGACTCTGCGACGTACTTCTTGAGCTTGGCGTTCTTGGTCTTAAAGTACAGCGCCAAACCGGCACCGACCTGGCCGCCGCCAGCCATCATAAGGATGGGAAGCAGGTAATTGATACCCTTGGTAGCGCCGTCGGGATCGTTGAGCATAGCGTGAATCGGCGTGAGCGCCTGATGCAGGCCGACGGACACCAGCGGCAAGAAGCCCGCCGACAGGATATAGCCGCCCAGGACGCCCAGCTTCTCGAAGATAAAGGTCAAAACGCTAAAGATGGCAGTCGTCAGCCATGCGCCAACCGGCTGGATGACGAGCATCAGAGCAAAGGCGCCAATGATGAGCACCAGCAGCGGGGACAAGAACGTGTCGAGCGCGTTGGGCATAACCTTGCGAATCTGACGCTCCATCCAGGCAAAAAATGCGCCAGCGATGAGAGCCGCGATCATGCCGCCCGCTGCGGGGTTGTACTGCGCACTGGTGAGCGGCAGCAGAATGGCAGTGGCAGGATCAGCCGCGCCAGGCGCAAGCAGGGGCATGGCACTGTTGGCGATACACATCATGCCGGCGATGCCGCCCAGCGCAGCGGAGCCACCAAACTCACATGCCGCGTTATAGCCCACCAAGATGGGCAGATAGGCAAACAGGGCCCAACCCATGGAGCGAATGCCCTGGTACCACCACTCGCCTGCAAGCGCGCCTGCCGTCGAAACGTTAATGACGTTGCAGATACCGTTGATGAGGCCAGCCGCAATGATGCCGGGAAGCAGGGCGACGAAGACATTGGAAATCTTCTTGAGGAAGGCCTGAACCGGCTTGGACTCGTACTTGGCCTTCTGCGCGGCCTTGTTTGTGGCCGCAGCGTCAACCACGCTCTCGTCAGCAACGCCTTTCGCAAGGCCGGTGAGCTTGGAGAACTCCTCGAGCACCTTATTCACCTTGCCCGGACCCAGCACGATCTGCATCGTGTCGTCCTCGACCAGGCCCATCACACCGTCGAGTGCCTTAATGCCCTCCGTGTCGACGTTGCCCGTGTCTTTGACGGTCACGCGCAGGCGCGTCATGCACGCCGCGTTTGCGAGCACGTTGTCTTTACCGCCCAAAAGGTCCAGCAGCTTTTGAGCCAGCTCTTTGTTCGTCATAACTCCTCCTTGTATTGGGTATCTCGTCTGGATGTCATATCAGCTCACGCCGCGCACCTATTGGGCGTCGGCATTGCTCTTCTCATGGCCACTCACCGCAGCACGGACATGGCCTCGCGCCCGCTCAAGAGCTACCGCAGCCTGCTCGGCATCGCAGTCCAGCAGTACCGAGACAATAGCGGTTTTTACGTGGCCGCCGGCATCTGCAAGCGCCTGAACAGCGCGCTCGCGCGTGCAGCCGGTCGCCTCCATCACGATGTTCTGGCCGCGCACCACCAGCTTCTCGTTCGTCTGCTGCACATCGACCATCAGGTTTTGGTATACCTTGCCGATCTTGACCATGGCACCGGTCGAAATCATGTTGAGAATGAGCTTTTGAACCGTTCCCGCCTTGAGCCTCGTTGAGCCGGTCAGCACCTCGGGACCGGGCACGGGCTCAATGGCAAGATCTGCGCTCTCCCCGATCTTCGACCCTTGGTTGCAGGCAATTGCAATGGTCTTGCACCCAGTTGCCTTGGCGTACGCAAGGCCGCCCACCACATAAGGAGTACGGCCGCTTGCCGCCAGGCCAACGACAAGATCCTTGTCCGAGAGTCCACGCTCTCGCAGGTCGTTCGCGCCAAGCTCATCGCTGTCTTCGGCACCTTCGACAGCCTTGATAAACGCCGTCTCGCCTCCGGCAATGAGCCCGACAATCAGATCGGGTGACACGCCAAACGTGGGCGGACACTCCGAAGCGTCGAGTACGCCCAGACGACCGCTGGTGCCTGCGCCCATGTAAAAGACGCGCCCGCCGCGCTCGAGTGCCTCAGCAGCCCAGTCGATTGCTGTGGCAACCTGGGGCAACACTTTCGTGACCGACTGGACGGCACGAAGATCCTCATCGTTCATCGTCGTGACGATTTGCAGCGATGTCATCGTATCGAGGTCCATTGACCTTTGATTACGCTGTTCGGTCGTGAATTTTGTTAAATCGAGCATTTCATTCACCTCATCTTTCCTGTTTCTCGATGTAGTTTTGCTTAATGACATGCGTCGCCCGTTCGTAGTCGCTGGCAACGTAAGCAGCGTAAAGGGCATCGACAACCATAAGCTGGGCCATACGCGAAGCCATGGCACCGCTGCGGACCAAGGGTTCACTCGCAGCAACGCCGAGCACGGCATCGGCCATGGTGGCAAGCTTGGATGATCCATCTACTTTGGTAACGGCCACAACGGGACAGTTGTGACGTTGAGCCTCGGCGGTGCAGTCCAGCACCTCTTGCGTCAAGCCCGAGTAGCTAAAGGCGATTGCCATATCGCCCTCATGCATGTTCTTGGCACATAAGAGCTGATCATGCCAGTCGTCGTACAGATGGCACTCTTTGTCGACACGCATGAGCTTTTGCGCCAGGTCGTGCGCGACCAAACGAGAGGCACCAATACCGAACAGATTGACCGCGCGTGCCCGCTTAAGACGGGCCGCGCATCGCTCCAAGACGGTGTAATCGAGCGTTCGCGCCGTCGCCTCGATCGTGCGCACGTTGCTTTTCATCACCTTCCCCACGATACGTTCGACGCTGTCATCCATGGAGATGTCCTCGAGGGCTACGTCTTTCTTGTCACCTAAGAGCGCCAGCTCGGCAATCAGTTCGCGCTGGAACTCCTTGTAGCCCGCAAAACCCAAACGCTTGCAAAAGCGCAAAATGCTCGAGGGCGAGGAGAACGTGACATCGGCAAGACCGCGGACGGACAGCCCGACCACCTCGTGCGGATGAGCGCTTACATATGCGATGACATTGCGTTCCGCCGGGCTCGCGCTGAGCTCACGCTCGCGAAGCCGCAAAAGCAATCCGTTTGCCATCTCAAACACCTCCGTTGAGAAGAATTAAAGACCAACGAACGATTCGTACCGGATACAAACAGCTTTTGCGGTACATTGTGCCGCATCGTGGCGCACAAAGGGCGAGCGTTCTACCGCTCGCCCCTCAAATCCGACCGCTCGGAAATACGCGCGACACAAAATAATTCAACGAGGCCGCATTATCAGAAACGGGTTTGTTACCGGCTAGCGCCTCGCATGGGCGCCGATCGGCCGAGTCGCATGGCGCACCAACGCCGCCGTCAGCAATACCAACAGCATGGCGGTGACATAGCCCGCAGCATCGAATCCTAAATCGATAACGTCGAAATGCCTGCCGGGAACAAAGATCTTATGTACCTGATCGCCAACAGAGCAGGCGGCGCAAAAGAGCAATACGGGCACGCAACGGGAGCATACGCTCCACGGGCGCCTGGAAAGGCAAACCACGACCACCGAGGCGAACAACCCGACGAAGAAAAATTCTACGGTATGGGCAACGCGACGGACGTTCGTGCCCACCCATATGCGAATGGAAGCAAGTCGGCCAGACCGGGCATTCGAGGCAGCCGAATCGGTTCTCCCAGTCATTCCGTTCTCCGCCTGGGCTTCACCCGTGGCATCGGCAGCCTGAACGCCCGTGGCCTGACCCTCCACCACACGCGCGGTGGACTCGCTCAGCAACGACGTCTCCACCGCATTTTGCTCCGTCAGCACCCAGATACCCGCCAGCGTTGCAGCGAACAGAATGATCGCGGTCCATCCGATTATTTGTTTTACGCGCGCCAAGGGCCAACCTCCTTTTTTTGAATATCAGCGAGTGTAGCCCCAAATGACATCGTCAACGTATCAAAATTTGAATCGCAACAGGAAGCGACAAAGCGACGCAAACCCCTACCCCGCCTCGCGCATCCAGCGATCGAACGTCCCCACGCACACGCCCAGGCACTTTGCTGCCTGGCTGCGGGTAATATCGCCCGCCTCATAGCTATCGCGCACCAGCTCAAACTGAGGAGGGCACGGCTTGCGAGGTCGACCGAAACGGACCCCTCGAGCCCGCGCCGCTGCAATTCCCTCCGCCTGGCGCCGATGGATATTCTCGCGCTCCACCTGCGCCACGTAGCTCAGCAGTTGCAGCACAATATCGGCAATCAGGGTGTTGGTCACATCCGGCGCGCCGCTGGCCCTGACGCGCGTGTCAAGCAATGGCATATCCAACACCACAATGGCAACCCCGAGCTCCTTGGTAATGCGTCGCCATTCCTCAAGAATCTCGGAGTAATTACGACCAAGTCGGTCGATAGAAAGCACCACCAGCACGTCCCCGTCTCCCAGGACGTGTAACAGCTCACGATAACGCGGTCGATCGAAGTCCTTGCCGCTCGCATGGTCGGCATAAATATTCGCCGAGCCCACGCCATAGGCGCCCAGCGCATCCAGCTGCCGATTAAGGTTCTGATCGCGCGAACTCACCCGCGCATAACCGTACACCGTCGCCATCTCATCCCCGCTTTCTTGTAAACCTGCCAAAAAGGGACAGGTTTATTTTGGTAGGTTTTACCTCTCAAATAGCAGGTAAGCGGGCGGCCGAGCAGACGGCAAGGTAGCCACGATTCAAATGCGAAGGGCGGTCCCGAAAGGCCGCCCTCCGCTCTCTCGCCACGAGTCGGGATTTAGCTAATGGATAAGCTTAAAGTCCAAGTGCCCACGCGTGGTATTGACGCGCGAGACCTCGATAATCACGCGCTGCCCCAGCTCGTAACGGGTGCCCGTGTCGGCACCTGTGAGCGTTAGCGCGTCCTCGTCGAACTCGAACCACTCGTTGCCCAGGCTCTTAATTGAAACCAGGCCCTCGACCTGTGTTAGGTCCAAGCGCACAAAGAGGCCCATGCTGCTAACCCACGAGACGGTTCCGGCATAGCGCTCACCCAGACGGTCCTCATAGTACTGGGCAATCTTGATCTTTTGCGTCGCATGGCTGGCGGCATCTGCCGCGCGCTCGGCATCGCTACATGCGCGGCAGATCTGCGGCAGAATGCGCGGCAGCGACTCGCGCCCCTTGCCGATCAGCCGCGGCGTACGGACCAAGGCGTCCTTGCCGCCGAGCTGCTCATAGGCCAACTGCAGTTTGAGCACGCGGTGCACCACCAGATCGGGGTAGCGACGGATGGGACTCGTAAAGTGACAGTAGCACGGCGCGGCGAGCGCAAAGTGGCCCTCGTTGCGCGGCTTGTACAGCGCGCGCTGCATGCTGCGCAGAAGCAGCGTGTTGACGAGCGGTGCGTTGGCCGTACCGGCGGCAGCATCAACTGCAGCCTGCAGCTCATCGGGGCTCCCCAGGGCAATACCAGCAGCACGGCGATCGTCGATGATGCATAGCTGCGCCAGCGCAACGGCGGCACCGTGCAGGCTATCGGGGCTCGGATCCTCGTGCACGCGATAGCAGGCCTCGATATCACGGTCTGCCAGCCACTCTGCAACGCACTCGTTGGCGAGCAGCATGGCTTCCTCGATAAGCGACGTGGCACACGAACGCTCACGCGCCACAATCTGCACGGGCACTCCGTCCTCATCCAATAGAGCGCGAATCTCGGCTGTGTCAAAATCGACTGAGCCGCGGGCGCGACGAATACGACGGCGAAGTTCGGCGAGTTCGTTAGCGGCGACAAGGAAATCGCCGAGGTCGATGTTGTAGCCGCGGGCGGCCTCCTCGCACGCAAGACCGCGCTCAAGCGCTTCCTCGCGCGAGGTCTCGGCAGCCGCAACATCCTCGGCTGCACCCTCCAGCACCGAATACTCAACCGCGCCGGCACGCACCAGCAGCGCCTCGGCGCCGTCATAGTCCATACGCACACGCGAGCGAATCACGCTGGGGTACGGATCGTAATGCCGCACGCGACCCTGCGCATCGAGCTCGATATCGACGGTAAACGCAAGACGGTCCTCGTCAGGGCGAAGCGAGCACAGGTCATTAGACAGGCGTTCGGGCAGCATGGGAAGCACGCGATCGGCCAGATACACCGATGTCGTACGATGGCGAGCCTCAAGATCGATATGCCCGTCCCAAGCCACATAGTGTGAAACGTCTGCGATATGCACACCCAGCTTGTAGCCACCCTCGGGCGTGCGCTCCAGCGAAATGGCGTCGTCAAAGTCGCGCGCGTCGACTGGGTCGATCGTGATGACAAAGCGGTCGCGCAGATCGCGGCGGAGCGGGTCCTTAAGCGCCGCGGACACATCGAGCGAAAGCCCCTCGGCCTCGTCCAGCGCGGCCTCGGGATAGCTATCGGTATAGCCGTAACGCGCCATCACATATTGAACGCCCAAATCGGGCGCGTCATCTCCGCCAATGCGGCGTTCGATCGTCACGGTACCCGATTCCAGGCGCGTCGGGTAGGTCAAAATGCGCGCGACAACAGCATCACCCGGGTGGACACCCAGACGATCCGCCGAGGTATCCTCGGGCAAAATGAAGAAGTCGGCCTTCAGACGCGAATCGAGCGGCTCGATCACACCGAGCGGACCGGCGGTCTGGTACGTGCCCACCACGCTTATGGCTGCACGCTCAACCACGCTTTCGATCACGGCGCGCCGCTCACCGTGCGGGCTGTTCTTAATGCTCACGGCAACGGTATCGCCATCCATGATCTCGCGCTTACCGCGGCCCATGACCTTGTAGTCGCCGTTTTCGGTTACAACGTAGGCGCTATGCTCATGGAGCTGCACGCGCCCGGTCAGGCTCGGACGGCGTTCGCTGCGCACCGGCCCGCGCTGATTGCGAGCTCCACGCTTATGCTTGTTATTGCGCCCCATGGCGCCTCCTAACTATCGATTGCGAACTCCAAAGAGTCTACCCAAATGATTCGCTTTCCTGCCGTCCCCTAGGGATCAAAAAACGGGCCGCCCCATAAGAGACGACCCGTTGGAAGGGATGAATTCCAAGCATGCCTACACGCGCAGGTAGCGGCGCATGGCGATGGCAGAACCAAAGAGACCGATAATCACGCCGACCAGAATCAGCGCAGCATAGGTCACCAGGTAGTACTGCATCGGCAGGGCAAACGACATCCAGCCGATGCTCTCCTGCAGACGCGGGATCATCAGATTGCGCAGCAGCTCCAGAACGCCGATGGAAAGCAGCGAGCCCAAAATGGCCTGCAGCACGCCCTCGGTGATAAACGGGCCACGAATGAAGCCGTTGCTGGCGCCGACCAGACGCATAATCGCAATCTCACGACGACGCGCCGTGATGGACAGGCGAATCGTGTTGTTGATGAAGATGAATGCGATAAAGGTCAGAAGACCAACGAGCACCACGGCGGCGATGCGGATGTAGTTGGTCACCTGGAACAGGCGGCTCACTTCCTCCTGGCCGTACAGCACGCTCGCGTTGACGTCGCCGTCATCCGCGATCTTCTGGAAATCGGCATCCTTCTTGAGCTTCTTTGCCGTGCTCTCGACCTTGGACGGATCGTCCATCTCAATAGCGAAGGAAGCCGGCAGCGGGTTCTGGCCATCGAGCGCGCTCATGGTGGCGTCGGCGTTGCCCGACATCTTGCTCGTATACTCGGCCAGCGCGTCGTCCTTGTCCTTATAGGTCACGGACTTGACGTTATTCCACGTCTTAAGCTCGGCCTCAAAAGCCTGAACATCGGCCTGATCGGCGTCATCACTAATGAACGCGTTGATGACAACCTGATCCTCGACGGTGCCGATCACGGAGTTCAGCATCGCAGAGCCCATGATGAACAGGCCGATGATAAACAGCGAAAGGAAGATCGTGATGACGGCGCCGAGCGAGGTAGTCCAGTTACGGAAGAAGTGGCTGATTGCCTCTTTGAAGGAGTAGCCCACGTTAGTTGGTGCCATAGTTGCCGTAACCTCCCCTCTCCTGGTCGCGGATGACGTGGCCGCCCTCGAGGGCGATCACGCGACGGTGCATGCTATCGACCATCTCGCGGTCGTGCGTGGCGACAATCACGGTGGTGCCGGTGCGGTTAATACGCTCAAGCAGCTTCATGATGCCCAGCGAGATCGCCGGGTCGAGGTTGCCCGTGGGCTCGTCGCAGATCAGCAGCGGCGGACGGTTGACCATAGCACGGGCGACGGCAACGCGCTGCTGCTCGCCACCGGAAAGCTGGTCGGGCAGCGAGTCCATCTGATCGGCCAGACCGACCAGACGCAGCACCTCGGGCACCTGGCTGCGAATGACGCCCTTGGGCTTGCCGATGCACTGCAGGGCAAACGCCACGTTTTCGTAGGCGGTCTTTTGCGGCAGAAGCTTAAAGTCCTGGAACACGGCGCCAATCTGGCGGCGCAGGAACGGAACCTTGCGGTTCTTGATCTTCATGAGGTCCTGACCGGCAACCAGGATGCGGCCGCTCGTCGGCTTGACGTCACGGTTGAGCGTCGACAGCAGCGTGGTCTTACCCGAGCCGGAGTGACCGACCAGGAAGACGAACTCGCCCGGATAGATCTCGATGTTGATGTCGTCGAGTGCAGGCTTGTTGGGCTGTGCCGGATAGATCTTGGTGACATGCTCCATAAGGATGACGGGCTCGACACCGGCCTGCTTGGCCATCTTCTTGCGGCTGGCCTGCGGATCGATGGGCGCAAACACCGACGTAAAATCGGGGTTGTTGAGCGCGTTATCGAGGCTTGCGACCTCGGCTGCCTGATCGCTCTCGACCACCGGGGCAGCAGGCTGCGTGGGGTCGGGAATAGCGGCAAAGAGACCGGACTGCGCAGGCTGAGGAGCCGGCGTCGCAGGGGCCAAGGGGTCGGGAATGCCGGCCATGGTAGGCTGCGGCGTGGCGGCACCAGCCTGAGGCTGCTCCACGCGAGCGGTCACGGCCTGAACGGGCTCAAAACCCGCCGTGCCGGAAAGCGCGACATCGCTGGTTGGATTGTAGGCAAAGGGATCGGATGCCGGCTGTGCCTGATCTGCCGGCTGAGCGGGGGCCTGAGCAACAGGCTGGCCCTCTGAATCCGGAGTGGCGAAACGACTGCCCTGGACGCCTGCCTGCGTCTTGGGGGCATCATCGCCCGCACCGGAGGTACGGAAGTGGTTACCCACTGGTGCTCCTTATCGTCGTGCGTTTAAACTACATGAGCGCTTAGTATTTTAGCAGTATTAGCTTTGCTGCACATAAGAAGCATGGCGTGCTTAGGGATCCCGTCGGCCGGGCACAGGGCTACTCTCCAAATCGTCCTCGGACATATCGGAGCCCCCGCTGCGCGCTTCGCGCGGCGGGGGCTCCTCCGTCCTGCGGAAAGATTTGGAGAGTAGCCCTGTGCCCGGCCTGCGATAACTAAGGGGTCGCCACGTTTATCTTGGGGTGCTGCATATACAAAGCTGGAAGGGTCTGAATTGCGCTTTGTCGATATATGCCCTTTTCCCTGATGGGACCGTGCTTGAGGGGCGTCTTCATGAGTTGCGGTGAAATAGGGACTGTTGAGCCTTTAAGCTGGCAAAACAGTCCTTATTTCACCGCAACTGAAACAGGGGCGCTCTCCAAGAGAGCGCCCCTGCCGGGTTTCCATAGTACTGGCGAAACAGTTTTATAGTTCTGACGAAGCAGTCCATGAAATCCGTCTTGCCTTATGCCAAGAACTCCTTGGTGGTCGCCACGATGTTGGCGGCGTCCAGGCCATACTTGTGCAAGAGCTCGGCACCCGGGCCGGACTCGCCAAAGGTGTCGTTGACGCCGATCTTCTTGAGGGGCGTCGGGCACTGCTCGCACAGGACGTCGGCAACGGCGCTGCCCAGGCCACCGATTACAGAATGCTCCTCGACGGTCACGACGTGGCCGGTCTTGGTGGCGCTCTTGACGATCAGGTCGGCATCGATGGGCTTGATGGTGTGCATGTTGATGACCTCGGCGTCGATGCCCTCGGCAGCGAGCTGCTCGGCGGCCTCGAGAGCCTCGCCGACCATCAGGCCGCAGGCGATGATGGTGACGTCGGCGCCCTCGCGCATGACAATGCCCTTACCCAACTCGAAGTTGTAGGTCTCGGGGTCGTTGATAACCGGCGAGGCCAAACGAGCGAAGCGCATGTACACCGGACCGTCGCACTCGTAGGCGGCGCGCGTCACGGCGCGGGCCTCGACGTCGTCGGCAGGAACGATCACAGTCATGCCGGGGATGACGCGCATGAGGGCGATATCCTCGCAGCACTGGTGCGTGGCACCATCCTCGCCCACCGAGATACCGGCGTGCGTGGCACCAATCTTAACGTTGAGGTGCGGGTAGCCGATGGAGTTACGGACCTGCTCAAAAGCGCGGCCGGCTGCGAACATGGCAAAGGTGCTCGCGAAGGCAACGCGGCCGGTGGTCGCGATACCGGCGGCGACGCCCATCAGGTTGCTCTCGGCGATACCCACGTCGAAGAAGCGGTCGGGGCAGGCGGCCTTGAACTTGCCGGTCTGCGTGGCGGCGGCCAGGTCGGCGTCGAGGACCACAAAGTCATCGTGCTCGTTGGCGAGCTCGACGAGGGCCTCGCCGTAGCTTACGCGCGTGGCGATTTTTTTGACGTCTGCCATCCTAGAGCTCCTCTCCGGCGGCCGTGAGCTCTGCCATGGCCTGCTCAAACTGTTCATCGTTGGGGGCCTTGCCGTGCCAACCAACCTGGTTCTCCATAAAGGAAACGCCCTTGCCCTTCATGGTCTCGGCGATGATGGCGGTCGGCTGACCCTTGGTGGCGCGGGCCTCGGCAAAGGCGGCGCGGATCTGATCGAAATCGTTGCCGTCGGCAAGCTCCACCACGTGGAACTTAAAGGCGCGGAACTTGTCGGCGAGCGGCATGGGGTCGTTGACCTCCTCGACGGGGCCGTCGATCTGCAGGCCGTTGTGGTCGACGATCACGCAGAGGTTATCGAGCTGCTGGTTGCCGGCAAACATGGCTGCCTCCCAGACCTGGCCCTCCTCGCTCTCGCCATCACCCAGCAGGGCGTACGTGCGGTAAGTATCGCCCCAGTGCTTGGCGGCAACCGCCATGCCCACGGCGGCGGAGATGCCCTGGCCCAGCGAGCCGGTGGACATATCGACGCCCGGGGTGTCGTTCATGTTGGGATGACCTTGCAGGTGGCTGCCGATATGGCGCAGCGTCTCGAGATCCTCCTTGGGGAAGAACCCACGCTCGGCGAGCACGGCGTACAGGCCCGGAGCGCAATGGCCCTTGGAGAGCACAAAGCGATCGCGGTCGGCCTTGCGGGGATCGGCCGGGTCGACGTTCATTTCCTCAAAGTACAGATAGGTCATGATGTCGGCAGCGCCGAGCGAACCGCCCGGATGGCCGGACTTGGCAGCGTGCACGCCGGTGACGATGCCCTTCCTTACCTCGTTGGCAACCTTTTTGAGCTCTTCGTCGCTCATTGTGCCTTCCTTTCATCCTCATTAGACAAAATGCGCACGGCACGGAAAGGTAGTCCCAACACAGCCGCAATGCACGTACGTCATTCATTATGCTGGAAACTGATGGCTTTACCAGAGTTTTTATCATTATTTGAACAATTTAGCAGGCAGAACCGCTGATGAAACGGTTTATCAATGTGAACGTCTTTTGGATGGAACGCGGTCGACCCTACGCGCTAATGTCCTTGAATCCCTCGCCGAAGGCTTCCGTAACGTCAGCGACCGTCACAATGGCGTGAGGATCGCGCTCGCGCACGATCGTCTTGAGGGTATTGAGCTCTCGACGGCTCACGATGACCATAATCACCGGCTTCTCGGCACCCGAATACATGCCAGTCGCCTTAAACTTGGTACAACCACGACCCAGGCCATACATGATATCGGCAGCGATATCAGGGAACTTGTCCGAGATGATGAGTACCATACGGCGTTTGTTGCCACCATCGACCACGGCATCGATCACGTAGCCGCTAATGACCATCGAAAGGCCTGCATATAGTGCGTTTTCGATTGAAAAGACCGGGGCCGACAGCGCGCATACGGCAACATCGATCGCCATGACGGTCGAGCCCACCGGCAGCGAGGTGTTACGCGAGATGATTTGGCCAATCGTGTCCGAGCCGCCGGTGTTGGCGCCGGCGCGCAACACCATGCCGTAACCGATGCCCGTTATAATGCCGCCCCACATGGCAGGGAGCATCAGGTCCGCATCCGCCAGAGGTGCTACAAACGGGGCGAACAGATCGGTAAAGAAGCCCAGCAGCACAAAGCCCGTCGCGGTCTGCACCACGTAGAACATGCCACCTTCGCGCATAACGACCAGCAACAGCAAGGCGTTCATCACGATCGTCTGAATACCAACGGGAAGCGATAGGCCACGCGATGCGCCGACCGCCTGGATAATGGTGGCAAGGCCCGTAACGCCACCGGCAGCAAGGCCGTTGGGAATCAAAAACAGGTCGGTCGCAATAGCGGCCAGAGCGCACCCCAACATAATCTGGGGCAGGTCGTGAAAGAAGTTCATCGATAGAATGCGCTTGATGTCCAGACGATATGCCATGCTGCCTCCCTCAAAAAAGCGCACCCAAACGGATGCGCTTCGAACTTCTTGCTGTATTCGATTCTACCGATTCGCCGGACAAAAACCACCCCTGCGCAGGGTTTGCTCTGGATACAAAACCACCCTGCTGGGAGGGTTTTAATCCATCTCCACATAAACCGGGCGGTTTATGCAGACGGGGTCTCCGCGTCGGCGTTGCCGGTGGCCCAGCGATGGTAGCCAATAACAAACGGGTCCAGGTCGCCATCGTCAAGAACGGCCTCGACATTGCTGGTCTCCACGCCCGTGCGTAGGTCCTTGACCATCTGGTACGGGTAGAGCACGTAGCTGCGAATCTGGTTGCCAAAACCAATCGTGGTCTTGGGTCCGCGAATCTCATCCAGGGCCTCGGCGCGCTTCTCGAGCTCAATCTCGTACAGGCGGGCCTTGAGGATCTGCATGCACGCAGCCTTGTTCTGAATCTGGCTGCGCTCGTTTTGACAGGTAACCACAATGCCGCTGGGGAAATGCGTCACGCGCACGGCGGAGTCGGTGGTGTTGACGCCCTGACCGCCCGGGCCGCTCGCGTGGTACACGTCCACGCGGATGTCATCGGGGCTGATCTCGATGTCGATATCATCGGGTAGCACGGGGATGACCTCGACGCCGGCAAACGTGGTCTGGCGGCGCTTCTTGTCGTCGGTGGGGCTAATACGCACCAGACGGTGGACGCCGGCCTCGGCGCGCAGCATGCCAAACGCGTCCTTGCCCTCGACGGTAAAGGTCGCGCGGTCGATGCCGATGACCTCGGCTGCGGGACAGTCGTTGATGGTGACCTTCCAGCCGCGACGCTGGCAGTACTTCATGTACATCTTAAAGAGCATGAAAGTCCAGTCCTGGGCCTCCAGACCACCCTGTCCGGGCTTGATGGTCACAATGGCATCGCCGTGATCGAACTCACCGGTAAACCAGCTCGAAAGCTCGAGCTCGTCTATAGCGCGGGCCAGGCGTTCTGCCGTAGCGGCAGCCTCCTCGCGCAATGCGACGGCGTCGGGGTCATCCCCCATCTCCTCGGCAAGCTCCAGCGCGGCGCGGGCATCGGAAAGCTCGCCGCGCGCGGTGTCCACGGCAGCGATATCTTCCTTGGTGCGCGCGATCTCCTCCATGGTGGTACGGGCGGCGTCGGCATCATCCCAAAAGCCAGGGGCAACACTTTTGGCCTCGAGCTCGGACACGCGGGTACGTTTCTCGTCCAGGTGGAGATACGTCTCGACCTCGCCGAGCCGGTCCGCAAACGCGTCCAGCTCGGCGGGCGTTACCTCTAAAGCCTCAGCCATTAACGATTCCTGCCGTGGCAGTACTTAAACTTCTTGCCGCTACCGCAGGGGCACGGGTCGTTGCGGCCCACGTTGACGTACGGATCGTCGCTCTCGGACTTGCGATAGGTGGTCACCTTGCCACCGTTGTTGACGGCAGCCGGTCCGCCTTGGACAGCCGTGCGGGCCTGCACCTGCGCCTGCTTGCGCAGCACCGAGTCGCCGTTGTCACCATCGACCTCGGCAGGACCGGAGAAGCGCGCGCCCTCGAGCGCGGGTTCCTCCTTGTGCTCCACGGCACGCGGGGCAGCCTTGATCTCGATGCGCAGAACCGTGCGCAGGTAATCCTCATACATGGTATCGACGAGTATCTGGAACGCGCCGTAGGCCTCGGTCTTGTACTCGACCAGCGGGTCGCGCTGGCCAAAGCCGCGCAGGCCGATGCCGGTCTTGAGGTAGTCCATCTCCTGCAGGTAGTTCATCCAGCGGGTATCGATGACGCGCAGCATGACCTGGGTGTTGAGCTCGCGCATCAGGTCCTCGCCCAAGCGCTCGGCCTTCATGTTGTAGCACTTCTCTACGTAAGCCAGGACATCGGCAGCCAGGGCCTCATAATCCTCGTCGGGGAACTTCGGCGTATCGATGTGGCCGGTGAGCTCCACAACCCACTTACGCAAACCCTCAAGATCGCGCTCGCCCTCGTGGCTGTCCTTGGTGCAGAACTCCTGCACGCAGCGGTACACGGTGTCGTGCATGACCTCGGTGATGTGGTCGGTCAGGTCCTTGCCGTCCAGAATCTTATTGCGCTCGGCGTAGATGACCTGGCGCTGCTTGTTCATGACGTCGTCGTACTCAAGGACGCTCTTACGCATGGAGAAGTTGATGCTCTCGACCTTGTGCTGGGCGCTCTCGACGGCCTTGGAGATGATCTTGTGCTGGATGGGCATGTCGTCGCCCATGTCGGCCGTGACCATCATCTTGGAGACGCGGTCCATCTTGTCGCCGCCGAACAGGCGCATGAGGTCGTCCTCGAGCGACAGGTAGAACTGGGTCTCGCCTGGATCGCCCTGACGGCCGGAACGGCCGCGCAGCTGGTTGTCGATACGGCGGGACTCATGGCGCTCGGTACCGATAACGGTCAGGCCGCCGGCGGCAAGCACGCGCTCGCGCTCGGCCTTGCAAGTCTCCTTGGCCTCGGCGTTAAACTGCTCGAGCTGCTCGGGCGTCACGTCCTCCATGGTCAGGCCCTCGTACTCCAGGCGCTCGCGCACCAGCTCGTCGGGGTTGCCGCCCAGCAGGATGTCGGTACCACGACCGGCCATGTTAGTAGCGATGGTCACGGCGCCGTAGCGTCCGGCCTGGGCAACGATATGGGCCTCGCGCTCGTGATGCTTGGCGTTGAGGACCTCGTGTGCGATGCCGCGCTTGGTAAGGGCGGCGGACAGCTTCTCGGAGCTCTCGATGGAGACGGTGCCCACCAGGACCGGTTGGCCCTTGGCGTGACGACGCTCGACATCGTCGGCAACGGCGTTGTACTTGGCCTGAATGGTGCGGTACACCAGGTCCTCGTGGTCCACGCGCTGCACTGGCTTGTTGGAGGGGATGACCTCGACGGGCAGCTTGTAGATCTCGCGGAACTCGGCATCCTCGGTAAGTGCCGTGCCGGTCATACCGGAAAGCTTGTCATACAGACGGAAGTAGTTCTGCAGGGTGATGGTGGCCAGGGTCTGGTTCTCCTCGCGTACGAGCACGCCCTCTTTGGCCTCGATGGCCTGGTGCAGGCCCTCAGAATAGCGGCGGCCCTCCATGATGCGGCCGGTGAACTCGTCGACGATCTTGACCTCGCCGTTGGTGACCACGTACTGCTTATCGCGGTGGAACATGTACTGGGCCTTCAGCGCCTGCTGCAGGTGGTTGACCAGCTGGCCGGAGAGATCGGCATAGATGTCATCGATACCCAGGCGGCGCTCGATCTTCTTAAGACCGCGCTCGGTGGCGGCGATGGTGTGCTTGGCCTCGTCCATGACGTAGTCGCCCGTGGGTTCAACGTCCTCGGTGGCGGTGAGCATGTCGTGCGACACGTCCTCACCGCGCTCCAGGCCGCGCACGGCGCGCGCGAAGTCCTTGTAGGTGCTGGCGGACTTAGTGCCGGCGCCCGAGATAATGAGCGGCGTCCTGGCCTCATCGATCAGGATGGAGTCGACCTCGTCGACGATGGCGTAGTTGTGACCGCGCTGCACGCGCTGCTCGGGACGGGTGACCATGTTGTCGCGCAGGTAGTCGAAACCGAACTCGGAGTTGGTGCCATAGGTGACGTCTGCCTGGTAGGCCGGACGCTTGAGCTCGAGCGGCATGTTGTTCTGGAGCAGACCGACGGTCATGCCCAGGTACTTGTAGATGCGGCCCATCCACTCGGAGTCGCGCTTTGCCAGGTAATCGTTGACGGTAACGACATGCACGCCCTTGCCGGCGATAGCGTTGAGGTAGCCGGACAAGGTGGAGACGAGCGTCTTGCCCTCGCCGGTCTTCATCTCGGCAATATGACCCTCATGAAGCGCCATGGCGCCGATGAGCTGTACGTCAAAGTGGCGCATGCCCGTGATGCGCTTGGAAGCCTCGCGCACGGTGGCAAAGGCCTCGGGAAGCATGTCGTCGAGCGACTCGCCGTTGGCGTAACGCTCGCGGAACTTATCGGTCTGGGCGCGGAGTTCCTCCTCGGTCATCTTCTCAAACTGGGGCTCAAGACCGTTGATCTGGTCGACGATCTTGTAGTAGCGCTTAAGGTCCTTATCGGATCCAAAGGACAGCAGCTTTGACATGAATCCCATGTGGTTTTCCTTTTTGGCCATCGCCCACGCCGTGCAGCTGCGGGCGAGTTAAACACAGATGATTGTACTTTAGCCAAACAAGGCGCGGCCTATACGGTCGACCTCGGCCGCCACGTAATAACTACGACCAACCTGCCAAAAAGGGACTGGTTTATTTTGGCAGGCTGTTGGCTTGTATCAAAAAAAGAAAAGGGCCGCGCATCCAAACGGATGCGCGGCCCTCATGCCATGAATGCGAGTGTGTCCTCGGCGAGCTATTTACTCAGCAGCCTCGGTGGTCTCGGCCTCGGCAGCGGCCTCCTCGACGGGAGCCTCTGCGGGAGCCTCGGCGGCCTGCTTGGCAGCCTCCTCGGCGAACTTAGCGGCACGCTTAGCCTTCTCGGCAGCCTTAGCCTCAGCGGCGGCCTTGCGAGCGGCCTCGGCCTCAGCAGCCTTGGCGGCCTTGGCGGCCTTGGCCTCCTCAGCCTTCTTGAGCTGGGCGGCAGCGGCGCCACCGAACTTGTCGGCGAAGCGCTGGACGCGTCCACCGGTGTCGACGAACTTCTGCTGGCCGGTGTAGAACGGGTGGCACTCGTTGCAAAGCTCGACCTTCATCTCGGACACGGTAGCGTGCGTCTTGAAGGTGTTGCCGCAGGAGCACGTCACCGTGCACTCGACATACTGGGGATGGATACCCTGCTTCATGGTAGGACTCCTTATTAGTCAGGCGCTGGTTACCGATCAGCGCATAAGGCGTCTTGGTTTCCGACCAAGACAACAAACTCGGTTATGTTACCACGGCGCCGCGCGTCCCACAAAAGGTTCACGGTCTTTGTGCAACGCGGCGCGACCAACCGCAGCGGACACGCACCCTGTTGCCCCTTCTCCCATGTTGCAGGCATGTAACGCCGCAGCGAGCGCGCCTTTTTTGCGCCAGACAGGTACAATGATGAACACTGTACCGTAGCGGAGCGCCCCGCGCGCGCCGCAATCACGCGAAAGGGTTTCCCATGGCCGAGATCTCGTCCTCCCGTATCGTCATCACCGTCCTTGGCAAGAACCGCCCCGGCATCGTCGCCGGCGTCACCCGTGTCCTAGGCGAGGCCAACGTCGACATCCGCGACATCACGCAGTCCATTATCGAGGACATCTTCACCATGACCATGCTGGCCGATACCGCCGAGTCCAAGCTCGACTTCGCCGAGCTGCAGAAGGCGCTGGCCGAGGCCGGCGAGCTTTCGGGCGTCAACGTGTCCATCCAGCGCGAGGACGTCTTCAACTTTATGTACCGCCTGTAGCGAACGAGCCGCTGGGGATAGCCTGACGCGCGCATGCCCATGCAAGCCACCCCGATGCGGCCCGGAGAGGAGCGCGCATGGCCTACGACGCCAAGAAAATCTATTACCGCTTCGATGACCACTTGAGCCGCCTGGTTCTGGATTACGAAGCAAGCCGCCAGATTTCGCCTGAGAGCGAAAGCCTCTACCACGGTCTGCCGACCGCCCCGTACGACGAGGACCTGTTTGTCGAGCACAATGTCAAGCGCGGCCTGCGCAATGCCGACGGCTCGGGCGTGGTCGCGGGCCTCACTCGCATCTCGGATGTGCACGGCTACAACAAGGTCGACGGAAAGGTCGTGCCCGATCAGGGCAAGCTCACGCTTCGCGGCTACAGCATCGAGGATCTGGTCAACAATGCCCAGGCCGAGAATCGCTACGGCTACGAGGAAGTCGCCTATCTGCTTATCACGGGTTCGCTGCCCAACAAGGAAGAGCTCGACGGCTTTTGCGAGCGCCTGGGCGCCTTTAGACATCTGAGCGACGAATACGTCAAAGAGTTCCCTATGACCACGGTGTCGTCGAGCATCATGAACGTGCTCCAGCGCGCCGTGCTGCTGCTCTACGCCTTCGATGCCGAACCAGACGTGATCACGCCCGAGCACGAAATCGACGTCGCCATTTCCATGCTCGCACGTCTCCCGCGCATCGCCGCCTTCGCCCACATGGCCTCGATCGCCAAGCTTCGCGGCTCCGAGGTTCACGTGCCGCACCCCACGCCCGGCCTCTCCACCGCCGAGACCATTCTGCAGGTCCTACGCGGCGGCATGGCGTTCACCCGCGATGAGGCGATGCTGCTCGACGTTATGCTCATGCTGCATGCCGAGCACGGCGGCGGCAACAACTCCACCTTCGCTTGCCGCGTGCTGTCGTCTTCGGCCACCGACCCGTATTCCGCCTACGCCGCGGCTATCGGCTCGCTCAAGGGCCCGCGCCACGGCGGTGCCAATGCCAAGGTCGTGTCTATGCACGAGGACATCCGCGCGCATGTTTCCAACTGGGAGGACGAGGACGAGGTCGCGGCCTACCTGGGCAAGATCCTCGACAAGCAGGCCTTCGACGGCACCGGCCTCATCTACGGCATGGGCCACGCCGTCTATACGCTCAGCGACCCGCGCGCCGAGGTCTGCCGCCGTTACGCGCGCTCACTGGCAGCCAAGAAGGACTTGGGCGAAGAGTTCGCACTCATCGAGCGCATCGAGCGCCTGGCGCCCCAGGTCATGCGCGACCATGGCATGACCAAGCCCATCTGCGCCAATATTGACCTGTACACGGGCTTTATCTACAAGATGCTCGGCGTACCCGAGACGCTCTTTACGCCGCTGTTCGCCGTCGCCCGCATGGCAGGCTGGTCGGCGCACCGCATGGAAGAGCTCTTCTGCGCGCACCGCATCATCCGGCCCGCCTACCGTCCGGTTATCGAGCCGCTGGAGTACAAGCCGCTCGCCGACCGCTAGGACGCGGACCGTTATAGAACTCGAGCGTGGTCAGGGACCCAAGCCCTCGGCCACGCTTTTTATGCCAGTAGAAAGGATCGCAACGAATGATTGTGTTTTCCGATATGGATGGGACGCTGCTGACGAGCGATAAGCAGATGAGCGATGCCACCTGGGCAATGCTCGACGAGCTCGCACGTCGTGGCATCGAGTTTGTTCCCTGCACGGGACGTCCACTGTCGGGCATCTTTGAGCCCATTCTCGCCCATCCCGCCGTGCACTACGCGGTCTGTGCCAACGGCGCCAGCGTCTGGCAGCTCGACGAGGATACGCCCACCGACGCCTCGCGCGCCACGTGCATCTTGAGCCGTCCGCTCGACCGTGGCATTGCCCACCGCATCCATCGCATTGCCGCCGGCCACGATGTGACCTTCGATATCTTCGCGGATGGGCAGTGCTTCCTCCCCCGCTCGCTATACGGGCGTCTGGATGAGTTCTGTGGCGGCGACCCCCACATCGCGGCTTCGCTCAAGCGCACACGAACGCCGATCGACATGGATATCGACAGCAAGATCGACGAGGTCGAGACACTCGAACGCATCGCCATGTACTGGCACGACCCGGCCGATCGCGACGCTATCGCGGCGGCGCTCGATACGCTCGGAGGCATCGAGGTCACGCGTTCGTACGCCATGAATATCGAGGTCATGGGCGAGGGCGCCACCAAGGGGACGGCCCTCACGTGGCTATGCGAGCACCTGGGCGAGCGTCTCGCCGACGCCTGGGCGTTCGGCGACAACATCAACGACATCCCCATGCTGCAGGCAGCGGGCCACGGCATGGCCATGATCAACGCCGAGCCCGAGGACCGCGAGGCCGCCGACGCCATCACCGAATACGACAACGACCACGACGGCGTCGCCCGCACCATCATGGACGCCCTCGCCTAGCAGCAGCAGCAACCCGGCAGGGTAGCTAATTTGGGACGGGGCTTTTTAGCTACCCTGGTCACAGCAGTCGTTGGGGGCACTCTTCGCGGGGCGCTGCAAGGATTGTCCCCATCTGCCGAATTAGGCGAGACTCTCCAGCACGCGACGGAGCTCCTGCTGGACGGCGTGGTCGCGGTTGCAGCCTACGACGCGATCGGCCACCGCCTTAAGCGCGGGGCGCGCGTTTTCCATCGCGCAGCCCGTGCCGACAAAGCGAATGATCTCGTAGTCGTTCATCGAGTCGCCAAACGCCATGACCTCGTCGCGACCAATGCCGTAATGCTCCGCGAGCTGCGCGATACCCGAGGCCTTCGACACACCAGGCTGCATGGCATCGATCCACGCGTTGCCCGAAGGCGCAAAAGTAAAGAGCTGACCAAGTTCGCGCTGTAGCACGTACGCGCTGTCCATAACCGCACTGTCGTCGCAAAAGATACTCGCTTTGATGATATTTACGCTGGGATCGGGCAGCTCCCAAATGCGCTCGGCATTGGGAAGGTCCTTATCGACCTCACGCACGAACTTGCACTCGTCATCGAGCAGGAAGGACTTGGTTCGGTCAAAGAGCGCAAGATGCAGATTGGGAAACGTCCTGACGGCTTGGGCGAGCCTTCGAATCGCCAGGTGGGAATACACCTCACGGTCTACCATCTTACCGTCGGCGTAGACCTGGGCGCCGTTAGCGGCGACAAAGTCCATCTTGTCGCGAACGGGCGCAAAGAACTCGCACAGGCGATCGTAGCGACGACCTGACGATGCGGCGAAATGCACGCCATGCTCGTGTAGCGCCAGAATCAGTTCGTAGGTCTCGGGAGGCACCTGGCCGTTTTCGTCAAGCAGTGTGCCGTCCATATCGGATGCAATCAGTTTAAACATAGAAAAGCTCCCTTCGGGCTTGTTGGAATCGAACGTGTATCCGATTCCAACGTACCCAAAGGGAGCTCAAATAAGACTCCGCGGGCGTAAACGTTACAAGGACCTGGCAAATAGCTCACACATGCCAGAGGTCCTACGGTCGCGGCGTCAGGCAGCCCGCCAAAGAGTGTCCCCGATGACTAGTCGGCGTAGGTGAAGGTTGTAACGTCGAACATGCCCTCGGGGCGGATGCGGAGCGTCGGGATGACCGGCAGGGGCAGGAAGATGATGCCCATGATGGGGTCGAGCGGCGGCTCAATACCCATGGCGCGCGCCTTGACCATAAAGTCGTCGTGCTGCGCCGCGACGTCTTCGGCCGTGCCTTCGCTCATCAGGCCGCCGAGCGCCAGAGGAATACGAGCCACGACCTCGCCGTTGCGCACCAGCACGTGGCCGCCCTGGCCCACGGCCTCAACGGCAGCCATCATATCCGCCGCATTGTCGCCCACCACGCACACGTTGTGTGAGTCGTGGCCGATCGTGGAGGCAATGGCGCCACCCGTGATGGTGAAACCGCGCACCCAGCCGCGACCGATATGCTTGCCGACCAGGCCCAGGCCAGCGGGGCCGTCGCCATCGGCGCCCTCGGCCTGCAGCGACACGCCGCGGCCATGGCGCTCAATCAGCATAATGCGGCGCAAGTCCTCGGCGCTCTCGGGGCGGGCCATACCCGTGATAGCCATACCCGGGATGACATCGATAACGGCCTCGCCCGGCTTAAAGGCATAATCGAACACGTCAAGCGAAAGCTTCGGCAGCTTAACGGAAGCACGCAGCTCATCGGCAAGGGCTGCGACCTCGGCCGTCTCGGGTGCGACCTCGCCCACAAAGGTGCCGTCCTGCGCCACCAGGGCACCGGCGGAATAAACACGATGCGGAGCCTTGGCAAACGTCAGGTCATCGAGCAACAGCAGGTCGGCGCGCTTGCCCGGGGCGATTGCGCCGCGGAGCTCGTGCGGGTCGCGGCAGCCGTGGTCCAGGCCAAATGCCTCAGCCGTAGAAAGGGACGCCATGGAGATGGCGACCACGGGGTCGATACCGGCCTCGATAGCCACGCGGCAGGCATTGTCGATCATGCCGGTCGAAAGAGCATCGGAGGGAGCGCGATCGTCGGTCGCAAAGCAGCAGCGGCGGGCGCGGGCAGGATTCTCCAGCAGCATCGGGGACAAATTGGCCAGGTCGTGGCTGCACGTGCCCTCACGCAGCATCACATACATGCCGCGAGACAGCTTGTCGAGTGCCTCCTCGGGAATCGTCGACTCGTGGTCGGCGATAATGCCCGCTGCGGCATAGGCATTGAGGTCCTTACCGGCAACGAGCGGCGCGTGGCCGTCGACCTGCTTGGACGGCGTCTGGTTGGCAGCATCGATGCGAGCACAGGTCTCGGGGTCGGCCATAAAGACGCCCGGCAGGTTCATCATTTCGCCCAGACCAAAGACATCGCCTGGATGCTCGGCAAAAAACGCCTGCATATCGGCAGCCGAAATAACGGCACCGGCCTGCTCGTCGGGCAGCGCGGGCACGCACGAAGGCATCATGTACTTGATGGAAATGGGCGCGCGGCGACCGTCCTCGATCATAAAGCGCAGGCCGTCGAGACCCGCCACGTTGGCGATCTCGTGGCTGTCGGCAATGGCGGTGGTGGTACCGCGCGTCGCCGCCATGCGCGCATATTCGGCGGGGCGAATGTTCGAGGACTCGATATGCAGATGCCCGTCAATAAAACCGGGAGCGAGATAGCGCCCTTGGCAGTCGATAACCTCGGCAGCCTCGTAGGTACCGGCGGCATCGTCGCGACCGTCGTAGAGAACACCGACGATCACACCGTCCTTGACGGCAACGCTACCGGGCGCCACACGCTGTCCATACACGTCGACAATCTGCGCATTGGCAAACAGCGTGTCGACGGGCACGCGCCCCTCGGCAGCATCGATCACAGACCTCATGACCTCAACGGACATACATACTCCTTTAACCGTAGAAAAAAGCTGCGGAGCGGACGAGCCTTCACCGCAGCAAGCCAACAGCCATTGTATGCCCAAACGATGGGTCAACAATACGCCTCTCCGCTTAACGGCACACGCCGCTCAGCGCAATGGGGACTGCCGCTGAGCACCAATGACTACTCGTCGACTACTAACTGCCGTCCCGACAACAAAAACGCCGATGTTTTGGCATCGCCAGCGAGCGGGTCGCATTTGAGACAAGGTGACGTGAAACGAAAGGGCGCTGACCTTCTGGTCGCGCCCTTGAAGTTGAACGTCAGATTGTCCAAATGCGGCCCGCGCAGCGTCG
>OCPS01000317.1_pt1 | contig 55359 bp, 40 predicted proteins | sample 1538651 | NCBI WGS metagenome assembly OCPS01 (sample SAMN04571715, study PRJEB22368) | human gut metagenome | biome: human gut; material: stool | host: Homo sapiens | place: Luxembourg | collected 2012-09-21 | reverse complement strand
GTTACTGTTCACTCCGTTCTCAGCAACACGCTTCGCGATGCACAGAATTTATGCTGATCGCATAAATTCGCGCGGTATGTCTCGGGTTTTCTGTGACCTTCGCTCACAAAAAACACCTCGCGGAATATTACCAGTGAACAGTAACCCCTGTTTTTCTATTTACATCCGGTGGCGGGAACGTTATAATCATAAAGCGAAAAGGATCAACAGAGAAATAATGAAAACTGCCGGGGAAAGAATTATCCGACAGAAGTTAGGAGAATATAAAATTTGAAAATCTTACTTGCAGCATGCAATGCAAAATATATCCATTCCAATCTTGCGGTATATAACCTGAAATCCTGTTCCGGAGAATACAGCTCCAGGGTTGTGGTCAAAGAGTATACAATCAATCAGATCAGGGATGACATTTTAAAAGATATTTATCTGGAGCAGCCGGATGTGGTCTGCTTTTCCTGCTATATCTGGAATATTTCTTTTGTCAGGGAGCTGGTGCCGGATCTTAAGAAAATCCTTCCACAGGTGGAGTTTTGGGCAGGAGGCCCGGAGGTATCCTACGATGCGGTGGAATTTCTGAAAAAGAATCCTGCGTTTTTTGGAGTGATGGTGGGAGAAGGAGAGGAAACCTTCCATGAACTGGCAGGTTATTATATAGAAAGAAAACCGGAAACTTTGAGCGGGATCCGCGGAGTGGCTTTTCGTGATGAAAACAAAGGCAGGGATATTGTACACACGGGCTGGCGGGAATTGATGGATTTAAGTAAAGTTCCGTTTGCATACAGCAATCTTACAGAGTTTAAAAACCGCATTATTTATTATGAGAGCAGCAGGGGATGTCCCTTTTCCTGCAGTTACTGCCTTTCTTCCATAGATAAGAAGCTCCGGTTCCGGGATATTGAACTTGTAAAAAAAGAACTGCAGTTTTTTATTGATAATAAAGTTCCACAGGTCAAATTTGTGGACCGTACCTTCAACTGTAAACATGACCACGCCATGGCAATCTGGCGGTATATTACAGAGCATGACAACGGGATCACGAACTTCCATTTTGAAATTTCCGCGGACCTTCTCCGTGAGGAGGAACTGGCTCTGATGAAAACCATGCGCCCGGGCCTGATCCAGCTGGAGATCGGGGTACAGTCCACCAATCCGCAGACCATCAAAGCTATTCGGAGAACCATGGATTTTGAAAAGTTGAAAGGGATTGTAGAACAGATCCATAGCTTTGGAAATATCCACCAGCATCTGGATCTGATCGCAGGACTTCCCTATGAGGGATATGACAGCTTCCATAAGTCCTTCTGCGATGTTTACGCACTGCGTCCGGAACAGTTTCAGCTTGGTTTTCTGAAAGTGCTGAAGGGATCATACATGATGGAAATGACAGGGGAATATCAGATTCTTTACAAGGATCGGGAACCCTATGAGGTACTTTCCACAGCCTGGCTGACCTACGGGGAGATTTTAAGGCTGAAAATGGTGGAAAGTATGGTGGAAGTGTATTATAATAGTGGGCAGTTCAAAAATACCCTTGTATTTCTGGAGAAGTATTTTGACGATCCTTTCCGGATGTATGAGGCACTTGGCAGATTTTATGAGAAAAAAGGATACTCGGAGATCTCTCATTCCAGGATGAGGCGCTATGAGATCCTTATGGAGTTTGCCGGAGAACAGAAAGAGATCCCGTCGGAAGCACTTTCCGATGTAATGCTCCTGGATCTTTATCTTCGAGAGAATTTAAAGAGCAGGCCATCCTTTGCTTCAGACCAGAAGCCGTATGAGCGGCTGATCTGGGATTACCGGAAAGCGAAAAAAATCCCGAAAACCGCCCATATCGAGGTGTTCCGGGATGGAAAGAAGCTTCTTTTTGATTATACAGACAGGGATCCTTTGACCAACAATGCGCAATTAACGGATATTACAGATGAGGTGAATGATAATTATGGGAATGTTTGATCCGAAAAAAAGAAAAGTGATCACAGCGATCATCGCAGTTATTCTGGTACTGGCAATGGTAGTTCCGACAGTGCTTTCGCTTATCCTTTATTAAGGCGGCAGTTATGAAACTTGGAAAAAAAGCACTGGAGGCGCTTCAGGCAGAGATAGACGGACGGCTTATGCCGGGAGACGAGCTGATCGTGGCAGGCCCTGTGGCAGCAGAAGGAACTGCATGGATCACAAAGAATTATTATGACAGGCTGCGGGAGTTTTTTGCAGAACGGTTTCTCGAGGATGCTGTAAAGCTTCCTGAGGTTTACGGAACAGGAACAGAGAATGATAAAATTTGGAAAATGGCGGAAGAATCCGGAGCCAGTGCCCGATATCGGATGGGAGAAGGCGGCTTTCTTGCTGCCCTCTGGAAAATGGCGGAGGCATCCGGAGTAGGTCTTAGTGCAGATCTTCGAAGTGTGCCCATCCGACAGGAAACCATAGAGATCTGTGAGATCTTTGATGTGAATCCGTACAAGCTGCTTTCCGGCGGAAGTATTCTTATGGGAATCCATGGCGGTGATGCGTTTGTGCAGCAGTTGCGGCGAGAGGGGATCATGGCAGCAGTGATCGGGCAGACCGATTCCGGAAATAACAGGCTTCTTTACAGCGGCGGAAATGCCAGATATCTGGAACGCCCGGCAGAAGATGAGACCAAAAAGCTTGGCTTTTTGATCTCATGAGCAAGCAGCGAAGCGGATTGCGAATGCATATTTTGTATATTTAATGCTATGTAGAAAAGAGGAAAAATAAATGGGAGTTTTGAACATTGTGCTCCATGAGCCGGAAATTCCGGCAAATACAGGAAATATCGGAAGAACCTGTGTGGCAACAGGAACCAGGCTGCATCTGATCGAACCGCTTGGTTTTCGCCTGAATGAAAAGGCCATCAAGCGTGCAGGTATGGATTATTGGGAACATCTGGATGTGACCAGATATCTGGACTATGAGGATTTTCTCAAAAAGAATCCGGGAGCAAAGATTTATTACGCAACCACCAAGGCACCTCAGACTTATACAGATGTGCAGTATGAGGATGACTGTTTCATTATGTTTGGCAAGGAGAGTGCGGGAATCCCGGAGGATATCCTGGTAAACAATCAGGAAACCTGCGTGCGGATCCCGATGATCGGAGATATCCGTTCCCTGAATTTAAGCAATTCAGTTGCCATTGTGCTTTATGAGGCGCTGCGACAGCATAATTTTACGCATATGAATCTGGAAGGCCATCTGAGAAATTACGACTGGAAATAAGCCTGCAAAGAGTAAATAAAAACCTCTGATCCGGAAATACTGTAGGAGATATTGAGAGATATTTCTTTTACAGCCTTCCGGATCAGAGGTTTTTTGATGTTTTATTTTGCTTTTTCCAGTGTAAAGATAAATTCTGTTCCAACACCTACGGTGCTGATCACATTGATATTCTGCTTATGAGCGTTGATGATCTCTTTTACAATGGCAAGGCCAAGCCCGGTACCCTTGCGGTCTTTTCCACGGGAGGCATCGATCTTATAGAAACGATCCCAGATTCTGGAAAGACTTTCCTTTGGAATTCCGCTTCCATGGTCTTTGACTGAGACAAAAACTTTGCCATGATTGACTGTGGTTTCCAGTGTGATAGAAGAATTGTCGCGGCTGAATTTTACTGCATTGTCCAATAAATTGTATAGTACCTGCTGAATCTGTTCCATATCTGCACGGACAAAAAGCTCTTTTCCCGCAAGGAGGAGCTCCAGACGGATGTTTCGTTCCGAACAGGTTCCCTCAAAGGTGGCGGCTGTGGTACGGATCGTTTCATTGATATCAAAACGCCGCATATGCATCATACGCTTTTTGACATCCAGTTCGTTTAAGGTAAGGAGACTTCGGGTAAGCTTCTCCAGACGGGTGGATTCAAAAGCAATGACTTTCAGATAACGTTCCTGCATTTCCGGTGGGATGGTACCGTCCAGCATGGCTTCCACATAGCCTTTGATGGAGGTCAGAGGCGAGCGGAAATCATGGGACACATTGGAAATGAATTGTCGTTGATACTCTCCGTTTTTGTTCAGCTTGTCTGCCATGTAATTCAGGGAGTGGGAAAGATATCCCATCTCATCTTCAGAATCTACGGGGATCGTGTAGGTAAGATTTCCGTTGGCAAATTCCAGGGCACCCTTTAAGATTTCTTTCAGAGGTTTGTGGACCCTGTAAAAATAGATCAGAAGAAAACTGAAAAACAGTGCATAGATCACAATAAAGATCAGGATCATAACCTCTACGATATTGCTGCGGCTTTCGTAGAGGTTTTTCATAGGGTAGTGGATCACCAGATAACCCGTCACCAGATCCGTATCTTTTATGGGAACGACTGTGCTTAGCTGTGTGGTTTTTAATGTCCCGTAAAACGTACCGGAGGAATAGCAGTTATCTTCGTAATCTTCCGGTCGGAAGTTCCTGACGGTGATATCACCGGAATCAGAGGACTGCTGGTTTGTGTTTATCAGAACGTTCCCATCTGTATCCATAACCCAGAAATCTGCATTTTGAAAGGCTGCTGCAGAGGAAAGAGCCAGGGTGAGGGATTCGTTTTTGGGGCTTTTTACAGCCTGACGAAGTTCATTTTTGGAAACCAGCTGGCTGGCAGTGCGGTAAAGGGACTCTCCGGTAGAGCGCTCCAGCCTTTTTTCTACTAGGTAGGAGCCACCGGAAGAAAGTAGCAGAAAGCAGATTCCGCCCAGCATAAAGTACAGGATCAGCAGTTTAGTATAAAGATGCTGTTTCATGAATCCTTTACCTCAAATTTGTAGCCGATCCCCCAGACTGTGGAAAGAGCCCAGTTTGGATTATCCTTGATCTTTTCACGTAGACGTTTGATGTGAACGTCTACGGTTCTGGTATCGCCAATGTATTCATAGCCCCAGATGTGATCCAGAAGCTGTTCTCTTGTGAAAACCTGATTGGGAGAAGCTGCCAGGAAATAGAGAAGCTCCAGCTCCTTTGGCGGCATATCGATCTGGTGTCCCATATAAGTTACAGAATAGTTGGTCAGGTTGATCACTAGATCCGGATAGGAAACACATTTTTCCTTTGGTGCGGCAGACGGAGATTTTACATGAAATCTGCGCAGTACCGCACGGACACGTGCCACCAGCTCTTTGGAGTCAAAAGGCTTGATGATGTAATCATCCGCTCCAAGTTCCAGTCCCAGGACTTTGTCAAAGGTTTCTCCCTTGGCGGAAAGCATAATGATCGGTATATCGGAGGTGTGACGGATCTCACGGCATACCTGGTATCCGTCAATGCCCGGAAGCATGAGATCCAGAAGGATCAGATCCGGGTGAAAAATATGGAACTGCTTCAGGGCTTCCTCGCCGTCATTTACGATCTTAGTCTCAAAGCATTCTTTTGTGAGATAGAGAGCAACCAGCTCTGCAATGTTGTTGTCATCGTCAACAATGAGGATTTTCTGTTTTGTAGCCATGGCTTCAGCTCCTTTTTATTTCTTGAATTCTACAATGGTCACGCCGGCATCGCCTTCTCCGAATTCGCCGAGACGGAAGGAAGCTACGTGCTTTTGACGCTTCAGGTAATTGTGGACACCTTTGCGGAGGGCACCGGTACCTTTTCCGTGAACGATACGGACGGATTTCATGTGTGCGATATAGGCGTCATCCAGATATTTATCCAGCTCTGCAACTGCCTCATCTACGGTTTTTCCGAGAAGATTGATCTCTGTGGAAATGCTGGCTGCCTTGGACATACGGATCTTTCCGGCACCGGTACGCTGCATGGACGGGGTGGTGATCACCGGCTCGTCCACAAGCTCCAGATCGGAGATATGTACTTTGGAACGGATGATTCCCATCTGCACAAAGAGATATCCCTTGGAATCCGGATGGCTGGAAACGGTTCCTTTCAGATTCAGGCTGAGAACTTTTACAGTATCGCCAAGAGAAAGATCGGATGGTTTCAGCTGCTTCTTTGGTTTTTGCTTCTGCTGTTTGGAAGACATGCCTTTTTCAGCCTTTGACATACGTTTCTTCAGATTCTGCCGCTCTTTTTCCACAGAAGCGGTATCTACGTGATCCTTCTGGAATTTATGGAAAAGTTTCATGGTCTGGTCTGCGTATTCCTTGGTATCACGGAGAATCGCATGTGCCTGTTCATTGGCTTCTCTTAAGATGCGTTCTTTTCGTTCGTCCAGTTTTTCTTCTTTTTCCTGGAGGGATTTTTTCAGTTCTTCTACCTGCTCTTTGTAACGGGCAATTTCTGCACGTTCGTTTTCGATGGTGACACGGCTCTGCTCCAGGGATGTCAGAACATCTTCAAAAGATTCATCCTGCTCACTGATCTGTTCTTTTGCCTTGTCGATGATGAAATCCGGAAGTCCCAGTTTGGAGGAAATGGCAAATGCGTTACTTTTTCCGGGAACACCGATCAGAAGACGGTAGGTGGGGCGTAAAGTTTCCACATCAAATTCACAGCAGGCATTTTCCACACCCGGGGTAGAGAGGGCATAGATTTTCAGCTCACTGTAATGAGTGGTTGCCATGGTGCGGATGCCCTGTTCGTGAAGATGGGACAGGATCGCAATGGCAAGAGCAGCACCCTCGGTAGGGTCAGTACCTGCACCAAGCTCATCGAAGAGAACCAGGGAATCCTGATCTGCGGATTTCAGGAAGGAAACCACGTTTGTCATATGAGAGGAGAAGGTACTTAAGGACTGTTCAATGCTCTGCTCATCTCCGATATCAGCATAAACCTCGCGGAAAAGTGCAAGTTCGGAACGATCCAGCGCCGGGATATGGAGACCCGACTGTCCCATCATGGTAAGAAGACCTACGGTTTTCAGAGAAACAGTTTTACCACCGGTGTTTGGTCCGGTGACAACCAGGAGGTCAAAATCATCCCCGAGACGGATGTCAATAGGAACGGCTTTTTTCTTATCGATCAGTGGATGACGGGCCTGGCGAAGCCGGATCCGGCCTTCTGTGTTGAAAACAGGTTCACTGGCGTTCATGTCCATGGCAAGTGCAGCACGGGCAAAAATAAAGTCCAGCTGTACCATGATGGAAAGATCTGCGTGAATAGCCTCCAGCTCAGCAGCTACCTGCTGGCTTAAGGATGCAAGGATCACTTCGATCTCTTTCTGCTCTTTCAGCTCCAGCTCGCGGATATCGTTGTTCAGCTTGACAACAGCCATAGGCTCAATGAAAAGAGTGGAACCTGTGGCAGACTGGTCGTGGATCATACCGGGAACCTGGCCTTTATATTCAGACTTTACCGGGATACAGTAGCGGCCGTCGCGCATGGTGATAACGGAATCCTGAAGATAATTCCTGGCACTCCCTGCAACCAGAGAAGAAAGCTGGGTGTGTATCCGGTCATTGGTTGCCTTGATGCTGCGGCGGATCTGGCGAAGCGTGCTGCTGGCATCGTCACTGATCTCATCCTCGGAAAGGATACAGCGGCGGATCTCTGTGCTGAGTGGTGTCAGAGGTTCCAGTGCCGCAAACATTCCGTCAAGGGAATCGGTCATTCCGTCATCACGGTCACTTCTGGAATAGGCCTTTACACGACCGGTATTCTCAAGAAGACTGCAGACAGAAAGCAGCTCCGGTGCATTCAGGGCGCTGCCAACAGTAAGACGTTTTAATGTGCCGCGGATGTCCTTGACGCTGCCGAAGGAAATGCCGCCTTTTTTGAACAGGCGTGCAAGGGCATCGTGTGTCTGCAGCTGCATGGACCGGATCTCCTCAATGTCTGTGGAAGGGGTAAGCTTTCGACAGAGATCTTTTCCCATGGGGGAGGATGCCTTGTCTGTGAGCAGATCTATGATTTTATAGTATTCAAGTGCTTTGTATGCTTTTTTGTTCATTGTTGCTATAGTTACTCCTTTTTGTTACTTCTGTTGATTCTGTGCTTTTCTGCGTAACACAGGATATGCAAAAAAACACTTCGTTTCCTATTTTACATGATTTCCATAGCAAAGGAAAGTAAAATGTGTTATGATACTGAATAAAGCCCGGAAGTAAGTGGAAACTGTGCAGAAATGCCAGAAAGCCCGGACCGGGATGCGGCCAAAGATCATAAAGAAAGTCTGGCTATGAATGCAAAGTGTGAAGCGGATGTGTTCGTGAGTATGTCTGCTTTGAAAGTAAAAAGAACAGAAAGGCAAGAATTTTATGCGTTTTTTAAATGAATTACATGAGGGAGACAGAGTAAACGGGATCTATCTCTGCAAACAGAAACAGGCAGCTACAACGAAGAATGGCAAGCCCTATGAGAATCTGATCCTTCAGGATAAAACAGGTGTGATCGATGGTAAGATCTGGGATCCCAATTCTCTGGGAATTGATGAGTTTGATGCGTTGGATTACATTGAGATCATGGGAGATGTGACAAGCTTTGCAGGCGCCATGCAGTTGAATATCAAGAGAGCACGCAAGGCAGGAGAAGGGGAGTATGATCCGGCAGATTATCTTCCTACCAGTGAGAACAGTGTGGATGATATGCAGAGCCAGCTGCGAGAGCTTATCAACAGTGTGAAGAATCCCTATCTTTCCCAGCTTCTGAAGAAGCTTTTTGTAGAAGATCAGGAATTTATGAAGATATTTGAGGGACATTCTGCAGCCAAGACCGTACATCACGGCTTTATCGGCGGACTGATGGAGCACACTCTTGGAGTGACCCGTCTCTGCGATTATATGGCGAATGCATATCCGCTATTGAACCGTGATCTTCTGATCACAACCGCACTTCTTCATGATGTGGGCAAAACGAAGGAGCTTTCTGCTTTTCCGATGAATGATTATACAGATGAGGGACAGCTTCTGGGACATATTGTGATCGGGGCACAGATGGTACATGATCTTGCAAAAGAGATCCTGGATTTTCCGGAGAAGCTTGAAAATCAGGTGATCCATTGTATTCTTGCACATCATGGTGAGCTGGAGTACGGTTCTCCCAAGAAGCCGGCACTTGCAGAGGCAGTTGCCCTGAATCTGGCAGACAATACAGATGCAAGGATGGAGACACTGACAGAAATTTTCCACGCAGACAAAGGCAAAAAAGAATGGCTTGGTTTCAACCGGCTTTTTGAGTCCAATTTAAGAAGAACAGGAGATATTTAATACATGGAATTCCGTAAAAACGATATACTCACTTTAGATATAGAGGATTGCGGAGTTGACGGTGAAGGTATCGGGAAAGCCGATGGCTTCACCGTTTTTGTGAAAGACGCCGTGATCGGAGACCGGATCAAAGCCAAGATCATCAAGGCAAAAAAGAACTATGGCTATGGCCGCCTGATGGAGGTGATCACACCGTCTCCATACCGTGTGAAACCTGCCTGCTCCATTGCCCGCCAGTGCGGAGGATGCCAGCTTCAGGCATTATCCTACGAGCAGCAGCTGAAATTTAAAGAGAAAAAGGTTCGTGGACATCTGGAAAGAATCGGAGGTTTTCAGAATCTTGATATGGAACCGATCATGGGGATGGAAGACCCCTATCATTATCGAAACAAGGCACAGTTTCCGGTAGGAAAAAATAAAGACGGAAAGATCATCACAGGCTTTTATGCAGGAAGAACCCACTCCATCATTGATAACCGAGAATGTATTCTGGGAGTGAAACAGAATAAAGAGGTTTTGGACCGTGTGATCGGACACATGGAAAAATATCATGTACAGCCCTACGATGAGGCCACGGGAAAAGGTCTTGTACGTCATATTATGATTCGTTATGGCTTCCATACAGATGAGATGATGGTTTGTCTGATCTTAAACGGAGATAAGATCCCTGCAGAAAAAGCTCTGGTGGATTCTTTGTGTGAAATTCCGGAAATGACCAGCATCACCATCAATGTCAACAAAAAACGGAACAATGTAATCCTGGGAGACCAGCTCCGTCTTCTTTGGGGACAGTCCTATATAACGGACAGTATCGGAAATATATCCTATCAGATCTCACCACTGTCCTTTTTCCAGGTCAATCCCATCCAGACCGAAAAACTGTACGGAAAGGCCCTGGAGTACGCAGGTCTCACCGGAAATGAAACAGTCTGGGACCTGTACTGTGGAATCGGAACCATCTCCCTGTTCCTGGCTCAGAAAGCAAAATTTGTCCGCGGCGTGGAGATCGTACCACAGGCCATTGACAATGCAAGAGAGAATGCTAAGCTTAATGGAATCGAGAACGTGGAGTTTTTTGTTGGAAAAGCAGAGGAAGTACTGCCGAGGGAGTATGAGAAGAATGGCGTCTATGCAGACGTTATCGTGGTAGACCCGCCACGGAAGGGCTGTGATGAGGTACTTCTGAATACAATACTTAAAATGAAGCCGGAGAGGGTTGTGTATGTGAGCTGTGACAGTGCGACACTGGCGAGGGATCTGAAGGTGCTGTGTGCGGAGGATTATGAACTGGTGCGGGTTTCTACTACTGATATGTTTCCGCAGGGAGTCCATGTGGAGACTGTGGTGTTGCTACAAAGGAAGAATATGTAGAAATCCTTGAATTTACGCACTTTGTGGAGTTTTTCAGTTTCAAAAAAATAGGCGAAAATCACAAAGAAAAGAGCCTTGTGAAGAAAGTAACCGTTGTTGTTGCATTAGACCTCGGTACGGGGAACACAAAGAATTCTGAATATGAAAATGAATAGAGAGCTATCAGATAATTGATAGATTATAGGGATACTTGTTAAAAGCGGGTGTCCCTATTTTTTATAGGGCATTCCAGAAATGGGGTGTCTTTTTTATTAAAATTTAGGAGGAAAATAAAAAATGACAAACACAGCGTTAAGAGCAGAGAATAGCAATTCTCGCACAATTACTTTCAAGAGCAAGGAACACGAAAAATTTTATATGGAATATCTGGAAAAATGCAGATATCAGGATGTCTACCATCAGGCTTTGGTTTATTGCCTGGGTATCGACAGAGACACAAGAGAAAATGTGAATAAAATCTATAATTTTAAAACTGGATGTGTAAAAACGGAATCCCTGCAGGAAGGCTGGCAGACCAGTGGAAGTTTACGGATCGTCCGCATGGCATTTAATCTTTACTGCAATGGGACACCAAGTGTCGGAGATTATGAAGCAGAGGAAGATCAGTTAAAAGAGTGTCAGTATTATACCGTAGAAGATCTGTTTTGCTGCGGATATGCCCGGTATTTTTGGGAAGCCATTAAAATCCGTTATCCAGAGTATTGTTTTTACAAAGACTGGGAGGATATGTATGCTGAAAATTAGATTACAGGGTACTTTAAAGGATATTCAATGGTTCCGTCGTATTTTGGAAAAGCATAAAGAATTGGATGTTCTGGAAGTATCGGATGCTTATGCGAACAAAGGAACAAGCAAATATTTTCGTGTTTATGTTGAAGTAGAAGAAAAAGAGTAAATCGGAGGAAAGTATATGTGTAAAGTAATTGCTATTGCAAATCAGAAAGGCGGAGTAGCCAAAACAACGACAACAATCAATCTGGGAGCCGGACTGGTGAAGTCAGGGAAAAAAGTAGTCCTGGTAGATGCTGATCCACAGGGGCACTTGACAATGGGATTGGGATTCCCTAAAAATCTCAAGGTAACATTAAAAAGCATGATGGAGAACATTATCATGGGACTGGAATTTGATCCGAAAGAAGCAATTCTGCACCATGAAGAAGGTGTTGACCTAATTCCGTCCAATAAATTGCTTGCCGGAATGGATATGTCTTTATTTACAGTAGAGGACAGAGAAAAGGTGCTGAAAGAGTATCTGGAACTGCTGAAGGATGAGTATGATTATATTCTGATTGACTGTATGCCATCCTTGGGAATGTTGACGATCAATGCTTTGAGTGCAGCGGACAGTGTTCTGATTCCAGTGCAGCCACAATATTATGCGGCAGATGGACTCATGGAATTACTGAAAGTGGTTAAGGGAATCCATCAGAGGTTCAATGCAGATTTACAGATAGAAGGCATTTTATTCACAATGGATAATTGCCGTTACAATAATGCCAAGAGAAACAAACAGGCAATCAAAACTACATACGGAAGTGACATTAAGATTTTTGAGCAGACAATTCCGAGAACAGAAAGCCTTGCAGAAACGGCATCGGAGGGTGTAAGTATCTTTGCCTATGATGGAAAAAGCAAGGGGGCAGACAGCTATCTGGAACTGGTTCAGGAGGTGTTGAAACATGCGTAGACCGAAAAAAGATATTCAGCTTACCTCTTATGATGAATTACTGGGATTAGAGGAAACACCGGAAAAGAGTATGAACCAGGTTGTGGAAATAGATCTGGCAAAGCTTTATCCCTTTAAAAATCATCCGTTCCATGTAAATGATGATGAAAAAATGGCAGAAACCGTAGAGAGCATTAAAACATACGGTGTTTTGACTCCTGCGCTGGTAAGACCTCGACCAGATGGCGGATATGAGATGATTTCCGGGCATAGAAGAAAAAGAGGCTGTGAACTGTGTGGAAAGACTACATTGCCAGCTCTTGTCCGAAATTATACGGATGATGAAGCGGTCATTATTATGGTCGATTCCAACATTCAGCGTGAAAATCTACTGCCAAGTGAGAAAGCTCATGCCTATAAGATGAAATATGATGCAATGAAGCATCAGGGAAGTAAAGGTGAGAAATATACAGCAGATATGGTTGGGGAAGCTGCCGGGGACAGTGGGAGAACCGTACAGAGGTATATCCGTCTGGCGGCATTATCAGATGCTTTGCTGGAATATGTGGACAATAATAAAATTCCTATGATTGTGGGAGAAAAGCTGTCTTATCTGAAGCCAGAGGAACAGGGGTGGCTTCTGGAAGTGATTACCAACAGCAGCATTTTTCCGACAAAACAACAGGCAGAACAGTTAAAAGAATGCAGTGCAAATGGAAAATTAAACCAGAGTTATATCTATGCTGTTTTATTAAAAAAGGAAAGCAGTAAGATCAATGTGACGATTCCGGCAAAGAAAATTGGAAATTATTTTCCGGAGACATATTCTAAAGAACAGATAGAAGAAGTCATTTTTATGCTTTTGGATAAATGGAAAGAAAACAAAGAAGGAGTAGCAGATGCAGAAGATACAGTTTGATTATTTTATGGGGATGGAAGCGGAACAATACAGCTTTTATCGTGTCCCTAAAGTGCTGTTTACCGAACCATGCTTTAAAACTCTTTCTTGTGAAGCAAAGGTATTATACGGTCTGATGCTAGACCGTATGAGCCTGAGCATTAAGAACAGATGGCTGGATTCAGAGGACAGAGTATACATTATTTTCACTGTGGAAGAAATTGCAGAGTTGATGAACTGCGGAACTCAAAAGGCAGTGAAACTGGTAAAAGAGCTGGACAGCAGTAATGGGATTGGATTGATAGAGAAGAAACGTCTGGGACTGGGAAAACCGAATGTTATTTATGTGAAAAATTTTATGATCAGAGAGGTTCCAGATCAAAAGCCGACAGGTAATTGTGCAGATCTGCAATCTGAGCAGGAAGATCATAAAAAAATTGCAGATTTGCAATCGAAACAGGAAAGACATAAGGAATGTGCAAATTTGCAACAAGAAGCAGAAAATAAGGGGAAAACAGGCATTTTTCTGAATTGTGAAAATCATCATTCAGGAGTAGTGAAAACCACAATTCAGGATTATGGGGAATCACAATTCCAGAATAGTGAAAATCACAATTCAAGAATGGTGGAAACCACAAATCCAGAATTTTCAGAATCACAATTCCAAAATAGTGAAAATCATCATTCCAGAATAGTGGAAATCACAAATCCAGAATACCCGAAATCACAATCTAATAATACTGATATTAACAAGACTGATATTAGTGAAACTGAGATAAATCAATCTTATCCAATCATATCAGGTAATCCCCAAAAGAAAAAAGATGTGATGGAGAAGATGAGAGCATATCGTGAGGTGATTCATGAAAACATAGATTATCAATATCATGCCAAGGAAGATGTAGATGAACTGGTGGAGTTGATGATCGAAGTTATGATGATGCCGGAGGACAGTATGATTCGCATTGCGGGAGTAGAAAAACCAGTTGCTTTGGTAAAAAACAGGTTTATGAAATTGAACTATTCGCATATCGAATATGTGCTGTTCTGTCTGAATCGGAATACGACCAAGATTGGGAATATTAAAGCGTATCTTCTGACCGCCCTGTATAATGCCCCGGCAACGATAAACAGTTATTATCAGGCAGAAGTTAATCACGATATGTATGGAGGATAAAGGAACATGAAGAAGATGATTAAAAAAGTGATAGCACCAGTGCTGGTGATTACAGTATTGTTTGCAGTATTAAGAACGTTTTGTATCCAGGATGGGAAGTGCAATTATTTCTTGCTGTTACTTCTGATGGGGATACCGTTTGGAATCGGAAAAATGTGTATCTGGATGGTTCCAAAAGGTTTTGACCTCGGAGGAACGCTGGCAGTCTGGACAATGAATCTTCTGATCGGAGGATTGATCGGAAGCATCGTTCTTCTGGCAATGATTGGACAGGCGATCATTTATCTCTGCGTTTTTCTGATTACAGTTCTTACAGGGATACATAAAATACCGAGAATAAAATGAAATAGATTTTTTGAAAAGCAGCTAAGACAAAAATTAGCTGCTTTTTTTCGGGGAACTTTGCGACACAATGGCGTAAAGTTGGGACAAATTGCAGGAAAGGAGACACCGTATTGAGCAATCGTGCAATTTCCACAGAACTTATTGAATTGGGAGAACGGATCAGAAAACGCAGGCAGGAAATGAAGTTGTCACAGGAATCTTTTGCGGAAAAAGCAGGTATCAGTGTCAATACGGTAAGCAGGATAGAAGGCGGACAAACGGCAATGTCTGTTGAGATTTTTAGGAAGATGATTGAGATATTGGAAACGGATGCCAATCTCCTGCTGGGGAAAGAGGGAGGCGGTACAGAGAAGCTGGAATCAATTCAGGAAGTGCTTTACCGTATTCAGAAGATGGAATGGAAAGAGCAGAAAATTATCATGCAGACCATAGATTCTCTGATAGACAGTTTAAATGAATACAGGTGAATTTCACCATATATGGGGTGCAAAATAAAAAAACTCCCCATATATGCTAAGGATAATAGAATCTTGTGTTGTTAAAATGGAAAACAGAGAGATAAAGAAGGGAGATAGGATTGATGACAAGAGAAGAAAATTTGCTTTATCGGAAACAGTGTCCCTATGACGCAATGGGAGACTATTCTGTTTTGATGGAAAATGAAAAGAACATAAAAGCAGAAAGAAATGCCAAGAAGTCTGATGCTGGCATCAGACAGAAAATAAAGTAGAGAATATTGTAACTATTAGAAAGGGCAGTAAAGAAGTTTCAGGCTCTCGTTTAAAAAAACGGGTGTACCGGAAGCTGTTTTTTACTGTCCTTTTTGTCAGTTGAACAGTAAGAATCCTATCCTTTCTGCTGATGGGCACCTGTTGCCAGCAGGCAGAAAGGTGGTAATTATGCTTACATTGCAGGAATTGAAACAGGTTGTAAGTAACAGGGAAGAAAGAAGAAAGGTTCCGTCCGCTAAATATTTAAGAGAAAATGAGGTAGCAGTTGCGAAGCAGAGGTTGATGGATTGTGCGGAAATTATCGCATATCAGACCGGATATGTTCTCTATTGTGTGGGGGACTATGCAACGGTTTTTCCATTATTTACCTGTCGAGATTATGTATATGAAGCAGAAAGAAAAATAGCAGTTGTTGAGGAGAATTTTTTCGATGATCAACCCTGGTATGTAAGGCTGATATTAGAAGGCGAAGACCGGCTGTGGAGAAACAGGGAAACACGAGAACATAATAATTGTGTTTCATATAGCTGTATTTCTGAAGAATGGTGCGAGTTGGCAGATAAAGGACAATGTCTGCTTGAAAAAATCATTGCAGAGGAAACAGTCAGAGAGCTGATGGATTTGCTGACAGAGCGACAGAGACAGATGATCCAGCGTATTTATTTTCAGCAGAAAACACAAAAAGAAGTTTCGCATGAACTGGGTATTACAGTTCCGGCAGTATCAAAGTGTATTTCACAGGCAATGCAGAAAATGCGGAATAATTCGGATAACTCTGCCAGAGCATTGGAAAAAGGAGACTGGAAGTATGCCTGGTAAAAAGCCAAAAGAAAGACAACGCTATATGCTGCGTATAAATGACACGCTTGTGGAAGTTACCAGGGAAGTATATTTGGCCTGGTATCAGGCTGGAAGAAAAGAGCGATACCAGGTTGAAAAAATGCAGAGGCATGGGGTATGCAGCATGGAGGAATTACAGGAAAAAGGCTATGACTGCTCTTTTTCGGTAGTATCACCGGAAGAAATCGTTATCAGACTGTCAGAAATACAGGAACTGGAAGAAGCTCTGGGATATTTGACTAAAGAGGATGCAGAACTGATAACACTATTATTTTTTGAAGAATTTACAGTAAAAGAAACGGCACAGTATTTTGGGTGCTGCCCAAAGACGATTAGAAACCGGAGGAAGAAAGTATTGGAGAAGTTAAAAGAACAACTGGAAAACACATAAAACAATGTTGGAATAAAAATTTCTAAAAAATTTTTCAAACAGGTTAATTTTTGCCCTTTCACACATGCGGTTAGTGAAGGGGCAAATGTCTATTTTCAATTCGAGATAATAATACCCCTTAAAAATTGAACCTTGACAATTTCATACCAGCAGCGAGAGGATACCCGGAACTTTTCAGCTACGCATTCTTGCGGCGGGAATCCGGTGAAAACGTGAAGGGATACAGATGGGAGGCACCCCTTGCAGGAACGATTACGAATTACCTCTTGCGGCTTAATGCTTGATCCTGAACTTTACCTGAGTGTCATTCCTGTTTTACAGGATGACAGCAGATACCATGTGGCGGTGTTTCAAAAAAGGCACTGCCATATGAATGTGCTGTTATCAGAGTTATTTCTGTATCAGTAATAAGATGTGGGAGGTGGTTTCAATGATTGAATAATGCAGGTGTGAGCCTGCATGAAAACAGAGCAGATAATAGAAGAAAGAGAGGATTCAGTCAAAATGAAAATGAGATTCAAAAGATTCTTGTCCGGATTTATGGCAGTCGCAACACTGGCTTCTGTCATTATTCAGCCAGTAGCAGTTTCGGCTTCTGAATTAGAACCGGAAGAAATACCATTTGAACAGCAGTATGCAGAATTAAAAGACGTTCAAGATTCCCTTGATCCGGATGAAATCGTAAAGGCAAATGATATTGAACTTTCTTACGGGCAGGAATTTGATGTAGAAGTTGATCTGTCGGGAATCGAAGGTGTAGATGAAAGCAAAATCAAGATTTTATTCCATGAAGCAAAGAACGAAACTGGTACAGATTTTGACACACATACACCGGATACTTACAAAGCTGTCTATGCAGTAAAAACAGTCAGCGGTCATCCTGCTTATAGAATCAGCAGAAACATTACAGTGAAAGAACCGGAAACAGAAGTGCAGTCAGAGCGTGCTTCGGAAAGTACAGTGAATGTTGACGATGATACTGGAGATACGGAGCAGAGCGAGGAGGATTCGGAGTCGCATCGGGAAACACAAAATTCTGAAAGTACAGCAGATTTGGAATCTGAATTAACTGTTTCAGAAGCACTGGAGCAGGCAGAGAGTAATGGAATTAATCTGTATGCAATGAATGAAGGCGAAACAGTAACCTTTATGGTTGCGGCAGGCAATGCCAGAAGTTCACAGCAGGTTTCTGTGACCAGAGGGGCAGAATACCGATATGCAGATTATGGATATGGAACATATCTTACTTATCAGTACACTGTAAAATTCGGTAATATATCTGCCACAGCATACTGTGTGCAGCCATCCAAACCAGGGCCAGGAAGTGGAACCTATACGATCAATAAAGTTGGTGATGGGAAAGCACTTGCAAAAGTGTGCTATTACGGTACAAAGGCTTCTGGTGCTGATGGTTTTTTTACAGAAGAAAACGGATATGGCAATTTAAGTACAGGAGCCAGATTTATCTTGGTACATCTGGCAGCATCTTATGCAAATGGAAGTGGGGATGCTTTTTCAGGTGCAAACAGTACAGCACAGAATCTGGCAATGAAACTCTATAATTACTGTATTTCACAGCCGGAAATTCCAGATGTGGCAATGTCCTTTTCGGATGCAGATGTAAAAGCCTATGTGGATGGCAACAGTCAGAGAACAAAGGATATTACATTTAATGCGGATGCGTTACAGACCATTACCATGAAACTTCCGGCAGGTGTACAGCTTCATAACCTGACAACAGGTAAAACAAGTAAAGCCGGAGAAAGTGTGGAAATTTGTGGTGGTACAAAGTTTTATCTGTCTGCACCATTAACACAGGTGAGTGATGTGGCAGGAAGCTGGTCTGCAACCATGAAAGGAAGCATTACCAAAGATTATTCAGCTTATAAGATTTCAACAGGTTCCGGAAACCAGGATCTGGCTCTGGTATTTGGTGAAGGCGTTGATGATGAGAAATATGTAGATTTCAAAGTATCCTGGGTACAGCAGGCAAGTGTTAAGGTGATCAAGAAAGATGCCAAGTCAGACGCAAAACTGTCTGGTGCTGTGTTTGGATTATACAGTGATGCAGAATGCACAAAACTGATCACACAGTTACCTGCGACGGATGAAAACGGTGAAGCGTCCGTACAGATCACTAAGACACAGGATACTGTATATCTGAAAGAGATTACAGCTCCAAGCGGATATCGTATCAATGCAACAGCTTACAATGTGAAATTGGAAGTCAGCAAGACCACAACTGTTACCGTTCCAGATGAAGAACAGATGGGACAGCTTACCGTTTATAAAGAAGGTGAGGTTCTGGTTGGTGCAGATGTAACAGAAAATGGAACAACATTTAAGTATGAGAAACGCAGACAGAGTGGTGCTGTTTATGATGTGTATGCTGGAGCAGATATTAAAACTGCTTATGGTACAAAAGTTTACAGCAAGGGTGATCTAGTAAAAGAGAATCTGACAACAGATACAAACGGAGCTACAGTTCTTAAAAATCTGTATCTTGGTACATATATCGTAAAAGAGAAACAGGCTCCGACAGGATTCTATAATGCCGGAGAGGAAAAGACAGTAACATTATCCTATGCAGGACAGAATGTGGATGTTGTTTTCACTGAGACAACCTTTACTAATGACAGACAGAAAGTAGAAGTAATGGTAACAAAACAGGATGAAGATACAGAAAATCCTCTGGCTGGAGGAATCTTTGGACTTTATGCTGCAAGTGACATTACCAACGTGGATGGAACCGTCATTGTAAAGAAAGGGACACTGATCCAGAAAGCGACAACAGGAGCAGACGGAACAGCGAAGTTTACAGCAGACCTGCCGCTTGGATTTTCTTATGATGTGAAAGAAGTGCAGGCACCGGAAGGGTATGTGAGAAACACAGATGATGTTTATACGTTTGCTTTCTCTTATACGAATGATAAAGAAGCAAAACAGACATTCAAGCATACATTCAAAAATGAACGTGTGACAGCTAAGATTTCTCTGCAGAAGCAGGATAAAGAAACCAAAAAGGCAGTTCCACAGGGCGATGCCACTCTGGAAAAAGCAGTATATGGACTGTATGCTCGTGAGGATATTGTGCATCCGGATGGTGTTACTGGCGTGATCTATAAAGCAGGAGAACAGGTTGCCACTCTTACGACAGATGAGAATGGACAGGCTTCTGTGGATGGATTATATCTTGGTAATTACTATGTGAAAGAGATTACTCCTCCAACTGGTTATCTGGCAGATGAAGAAGAACATGATCTGGTCTGCAATTACGAAGGAGATCTTGTAGCAGAAGTAAAACGTGACTGTCTGTCTCTGGAGCAGGTAATGAAACAGCCATTCCAGATTATCAAGGCGGCAAATAACGGAAAGACCGATGCCGACTTACTGAAAGGGGCAGGATTTACCGCTTATCTGGTATCTTCCCTGAAAGTAAAAGAGGATGGAAGCTATGATTTTGATTCTGCAAAACCGGTAGTGATCGGGGAAAACGGAGCAACAGAAATCTTTACAGATGAAAAAGGTTATGCCTGCAGTATTGCGATTCCTTATGGAACTTATATTGTGCGTGAAACCACGACACCTCATAATTACACTCCGGTAGATGATTTTACAGTGCGTATCACTGAGAACAACCCGAACCAGCCACAGACATGGAGAGTGCTTCTGGATGACGAGTTTGAAGCGAAACTGAAAATCATCAAACAGGATGATGAGACGAAAAAGGCAGTGCTTCAGAAGAATACAGAGTTCAAGATTTTCAACATGGACACTGAGAAATATGTGGAGCAGGTAACAACTTATCCGACTACGGTAAAACATAAATCCTATTTTACAGATGAGCAGGGATATTTGATTCTTCCGCAGAATCTTAAAATCGGACATTATCGCATTGAGGAAGTAAATGCACCTTATGGATATACTTTGAATGAAAATTACTATGAGGTAACAGTAGATTCCAATACTGCATACCAGATGGACGGAACTTCCGGGGATGTGATCATTGAAGCAGTTTATGAGAACCATCCTGTTAAGGGTGAACTGACTATCGTGAAAAAGGGCGAAGTTCTGGACGGATTCAAGGATGATTTTACATATCAGACAGAAAATCTGGAAGGGGCAGAGTTTGAGATTTACGCTGCCGAGGACATCTATACTGCAGATTTCCAGAAAGATGATAATGGAAACCGTATTCTGGAATATGCTGCTGGAATACTGGTAAAAACGGTTACAACGGATAAAGATGGGAAAGCGGTCCTGAAAAATCTGCCGCTTGGAAGTTATAAGATTGTTGAAAAGACAGCACCGGATGGCTTTGCTTTAAACAGTGAAGCACAGATCATTACTTTTTCTTACAAAGATCAGGAAACACCAGTCATTGAACAGACAGCTATCTTTGAAAATGACCGTCAGAAAGTAGAAATTTCTGTGGTAAAACAGGATGCTGATACAGAAGCAGCTGTTGCAGGAGCAGAGTTTGGACTTTATGCAAAGAATGATATGAAAGCTCATGGAGCTGTAATTGTAAAAGCAGACACACTGCTTGGAAAAGCTGTTTCCGGAGAAGATGGAAAGGCTGTATTTACACAGAATCTTCCATTTGGTGAATATTATATCAAAGAACTTGCAGCACCAGATGGTTATGTATCTTCTGATGAAGTTCTGGAAGTAAAAGCAGAATATCAGGGACAGGATGTTAAGGTAGTACAGTTATCTTCTGTATTTAAGAACCAGCCTACAAAGGTTGTAGTTTCCAAGTCTGATTTAACTACTGGCGTGGAATTGTCAGGTGCGACACTTACTGTTCTGGACAAAGATGGAAATGTAGTTGATACATGGAAATCTGTAAAAGGCGAGCAGCATCTGATTGAACGACTTACTGTAGGGGAAACCTATATTCTCAGGGAAGAGATGGCTCCTTATGGATACCTCAAGGCAGAAGAGATTACCTTTACGATTGAAGATACCGGGGAAATCCAGAAAGTTGAAATGAAAGATGATGTGCCGACAGGAACGATTATCATCAATAAACAGGGAGAATTTCTGGATAAAGTAACTGCACTGGATTCCGTTGGAGGATGGATCAGCCATTTATTCCAGTATGTAACAGGCAGCCTGAAAGATGTTACTTTTGAAGTATTTGCTTTAGAGGACGTGAAATCTGCTGACGGAGAAGGTGAAGATTATTATAAAAAAGACGAGCTGGTGGCAACCATTACAACGGACGATACTGGTATTGCAAAGGTATCGGGACTTCCGCTGGGTAAATACTATGTAAAAGAAAAAGCTACAGTGGACGGTTTTGTACTGGATGATGAAGCGAGAGAGATTGATCTGACATACCGGGATCAGGATACTGCAGAAGTTACTTATTCTGCTGACTGGCAGAATAACCGCCAGAAAGCAGAAGTGGAAGTTGTGAAAAAAGAGAAAGATTCTGATCATGTACTGGAAGGTGCGGTATTTGCCCTCTGTGTCAAGGATGATATTACAGGAGCAGACGGAAAAGTAATTCTGAAGGCAGATACTGTGATCGAGGAACTGGCAACAGACAAAGAAGGAAAGCTGACTTTTACGGCAGATTTACCGATTGGTTTTGCGTATTATATCAAAGAAACGTCTCCGGCACCTGGATTTGCAATGACAGATGAAACACAGGAGTTCACGTTTGAGTATGGAGGTGCAGAAAAGGAAAAAGTATCTTATGCTTTTACCTTTGAGGACGAGCCGACTGTAATCGAAATTACCAAGACTTCCCTGACAGACGGAAAAGAGCTGGAAGGAGCTAAGTTACAGGTAACTGACGAAAGCGGTAAAGTTGTAGATTCCTGGACTTCCGGTAAAGAAGCTCATATCATCAAAGAACTGGTAGTTGGACAGAAATATACTCTGACAGAAACAAAACCGGCAGATGGTTATGTGACAGCAGAAAGCATCACATTTACCGTTGAAGATACTGCAAAGTCACAGAAAATCGAGATGAAAGATGATGTGACCAAGGTAGAAATTTCCAAGACGGATATTTCCGGTAAGGAACTTCCAGGAGCAAAACTGACCATTCTTGACAAAGACGGTAAGACAGTAGAGAGCTGGACTTCGGAGGAGAAACCGCATTACATTGAAATGCTTCCGATAGGGGAGTATACACTTCGTGAAGAGTCTGCCCCTGACGGCTATCTGGTAGCTGAGGACGTGAAGTTCACAGTAGAGGATACCGGGGAGATTCAGAAAGTTGTGATGAAAGATGAGGTAAAACCGGAAGAAACACCAACACCGGAAACACCATCTACACAGGTAACGGATACACCGAAAACCGGAGATAATACACATATGCTGCTTTGGATTCTGCTTGCAGTAGCAGGTATGGCAGGCAGTGTATCAGCATTCTGGATTGCGAAAAAAAGAAAATAAAAGTTAATGGAGGGGCATTTATGAGCAGCAGAAGTCATAGATGCCCTTTTGAATGATGAAAGGGGTATAAAATGAGAACGTTATTGATTATTGCAGGGATTCTTCTGGTATTAGCAGTCAACTTTGTTCTGTACTGCTGTATCCGGGTAGGAGCAAAGGAAGACCGTCTGTTGGAAAACCATAGAAAGGAGCAGATTGATGCAGGAAGAAGTGAATGAAAAAACAGTGTCCCTGTGTATCACTGGCGGAAAAGTGACAGTTCGCTTATTGAAACAGGCAATGATGCGTTTTCTGGCAGCAATAGAGAAAGAAAAAGCAGAGAAAGCAAGAAAACAGCAGGTAAAAGGACCGCCAGATAAAGATTATCATGGGAAGCAGAGTTTAAAGAAGCTGGCACAGCAGAATGTTCAGCTTTCCAACATTGAGATTACGGATAACAACATTAAGGATTTTGAAAAAGTGGCAAAAAAATATGGCATTGATTTTAGTCTGAAACGTGATAAGTCCGTAGATCCACCCCGATATTTCGTTTTCTTCAAGGCAAGGGATGTGGATGTGATGACAGCGGCATTTCGGGAATTTACCGGAAAGACGCTGAATAAAACAAAGAAACCGTCTGTCCGTAAGAAATTACAGCAGGCAATCGCAGCCCGCAGCCAGGATAAACAGAGAGAACGGGAAAAATCGAAAGAAAAACAGAAGGAGCCGAGCTTATGAGTGGGATAAAAAATATAAAGAAAAAACTGAAAGGATTTCAGGTGCGTCCCCCGAATGCAGAAGTGATAAAAAAGGTTCTGTTGCATATTCCGTATGTGGTTGTATTTTATGTGGTAAATAAATGCACCTGGCTGTATCAGTATTGCAGGGGCAGTACAGTAGTGGACAGGCTGATGGTTCTCCTTATGAACTATCCGTTAGCGTTTAAAAAGTTACTGCCAAGTATACAACCGAAAAGTCTGGCTGCGGGAACTATCGCAGCAGTCAGTGTGTGGGCAGTGGTATATTTTAAGGGAAAAAATGGAAAGAAATTTCGCAAGGGAGAAGAATATGGTTCTGCCAGATGGGGAAATGAAAAGGATATAGCCCCTTTTATTGATCCGGTCTTTGAGAACAATATTCTGCTGACACAAACGGAACGTCTGACCATGAACAGCAGACCGAAGAAACCAAAGTATGCCAGAAACAAGAATGTCATAGTAATCGGAGGATCTGGTAGCGGAAAGACTCGATTTTATGTGAAACCGCAGCTTATGCAGATGCCAGATAATGTGAGTTTTGTGGTCACTGATCCCAAGGGAACAATTATTGTTGAGTGTGGGAAAATGCTGGCAAGAGGAACGCCGAAGAAAGATAAGAACGGTAAAATCCTGCGTGATAAAAATGGCAGAGTGGTAATGGCTCCGTACAAAATCAAGGTGCTGAATACCATCAACTTTGCCAAAAGTATGCACTATAATCCGTTTCATTACATTCGTTCGGAAAAAGATATTCTGAAATTGGTAAATACGATCATGGTAAATACCAAAGGAGAGGGAGAAAAATCTTCCGAGGATTTCTGGACAAAAGCGGAACGTCTGCTGTATTGTGCTTTGATTGGGTATATCTACTATGAAGCACCGGAGGAAGAACAGAACTTTTCAACCCTGCTGGAATTTATCAATGCCAGTGAAACCAGGGAAGAAGATGAAGAGTTTAAAAATGCAGTGGATCTGATATTTGAGGAGCTGGAAAGAGACGAGCCGAATCATTTTGCAGTAAGGCAGTATAAAAAATACAAGCTGGCTGCAGGAAAGACAGCAAAAAGTATTTTGATCAGTTGTGGTGCCAGACTCGCACCCTTTGATATTGCGGAACTGCGGGAGCTTATGTCTTATGATGAAATGGAGCTGGATATGATCGGAGATCAAAGAACTGCATTGTTTATTGTAATCTCTGATACGGATGATACATTTAACTTTGTGGTTGCCATGATGTACAGTCAGCTTTTTAACCTGTTATGCGACAGGGCCGATGACGTTCATCATGGAAGACTGCCTTATCATGTGAGAATCCTCTGTGACGAGTTCGCAAATATTGGACAAATTCCGAAGTTCGACAAGCTGATTGCAACGATCCGAAGCAGGGAAATTTCTGCTTCCATTATACTCCAGTCCCAGTCCCAGCTCAAGACAATTTACAGGGATGCAGCCGAAACCATTACAGGAAATTGTGACACAATGTTGTTCCTTGGAGGCAAGGAAAGCACCACTCTGAAAGAAATTTCAGAAACATTGGGTAAGGAAACCATTGATTTATATAACACTTCTGATACAAGAGGACAAAGCCGGTCTTACGGTCTGAACTATCAGAAAACAGGAAAAGAACTGATGAGCCGGGATGAACTGGCAGTCATGGACGGTAACAAATGTATTTTGCAGCTTCGTGGTGTCCGTCCGTTTTACAGTGATAAATTTGATATTACAAAACATAGACGGTATCAGCAGTTATCCGATTATGATAAAAAGAATGAGTTTCATGTGGAAGAATATATGAAACATCAGATGGAAGTCCGGTTAGATCCGGAAGAAGCGTTCGACCTTTATGTGTATGAAGGCAGTGAACTGGAAAAACAATCAAATAGTGAAAATGAAGGCACAGAGCATGTAACGTAAAACATACATAGCTCTTTTTTTATGCCCTTTTGGGAGGTAGCGATATGCGTAAGCATGAAAGACCGCCCATCAGGGCGGAACCCTCCGAGTAGTAACCGTTTGAAAATCACAATGAAACAGCAGTTACGAAAGGAGAACATAGATTATGGCGTTTTTTACATCCGCAATTAATATTTTACAGACTCTGGTTGTTGCAATCGGAGCTGGTCTGGCAGTTTGGGGAGTTATCAATCTTCTGGAGGGATATGGAAATGACAATCCCGGAGCCAAGTCCCAGGGAATCAAGCAGCTTATGGCAGGTGGAGGTGTCGTTTTGATCGGTACACAGCTAGTACCATTACTGGCGAATTTGTTTTAGCCGGGGCAGTAAGAAAGGAGAACACGCATGGATAAGATTTTTGAGTCCATAGAAGAATGGATGCGTAACCTCCTTACAGGCATGGTCAGCTCAAACCTGACGAATATGTTTACCGATGTGAATGAAAAGACCGGTGACATTGCAAGTCAGGTTGGGCAAACGCCCCAGGGCTGGAGTGGCAGTATTTTCAGTCTGATTCAAAATCTGTCGGATTCTGTGATCGTACCGATTGCTGGAATGATCATAACCTTTGTGTTGTGCTATGAGCTGATTTCCATGCTCACCGAAAAGAACAACATGCATGACATAGATACATGGATGTTTTTTAAATATTTCTTCAAGATGTGGGTAGCAGTTTGGTTCGTAAGCAATGCTTTTACGATCACAATGGCAATTTTTGATGTTGGGCAGAATGTAGTGAACCGGGCGGCAGGTGTTATCAACCAGCAGACGGCAATTAACATTGATTCAGTAGTCACCTCGATGGAGACTGCAATGGAATCAATGGAAGTAGGGGAACTGATTATACTGGCACTGGAAACGCTTCTGGCGAGCCTGTGTTTAAAGGTTATATCCGTTTTTATAACGGTCATTTTATATGGTCGTATGATAGAAATTTATCTGTATTCGTCAATCGGTGCGATTCCATTTGCCACTATGAGCAACCGGGAATGGGGACAGATTGGAAGCAATTATTTAAGAGGATTGTTTGCACTGGCATTTCAGGGATTTTTTATCATGGTGTGTGTGGGCATTTATTCTGTGCTGGTTGCAAACATACAGGTATCAGACAATGTGCATACAGCACTGCTCAGTGTAATGGCTTATACAGTAATACTGTGTTTCAGTCTTATGAAAACAGGTAATTTCTCAAAGAGCATCTTTAATGCACATTAAATGTAGAAAAGGAGACGATAAAAATGGCTTTTGTATCAGTACCAAAAGATTTGACAAAAGTAAAAAATAAAATTATTCTCAACCTTACAAAACGACAGCTTATCTGCCTTGGTATTGCAGCAGCAGTAGGGCTTCCGTTTTATTTCCTGTCAAGGGAATTGATTGGTTCGAGTAATGCGGCAACCGGGATGTGTCTGTTGATGCTTCCGGCTTTTTTATTTGCCATGTATGAAAAAGATGGACTTCCTTTAGAAAAAGTCCTCAAAAACGTGATTACAGTAAAATTTATCCGTCCCTCGGTACGGAAATATGAGGTGGAAAACCTCTATGAAAAAAAGAAAATTTTGACAAAAGCGAAAGGAGGTACCGTTCGTGGAAAAAGTAAGAAACGATAAGAATCTTCCAGAGCAGACAGAAGAATTTTCCCATCCGGATGACTGGTGGCTGGATGAAGAGGATTCTGCTGATGGTTTACCAGTGTTTGATCCGGACGAGGCAGAAGATTATGCAAAGGACAGACAGCGTTTGACGGGAGTACCGATGGTTACTGGGTATGAAGCACTGGAGCGACACCGAGGTGTCCGCAGACCAAGACGTAAATTAAGCAGACGGGAAAAACGTGCTTGGAAAAAAGCCCAGAAATATGAACTGAAATTACATAAGGCACACGAAAAAGAAGAAAGAAAACTTGCGAAGCAGGCGGCAAAACAGGCTGTTCGTGAAGAAAAGGCGGCACAGAAACAGGCAAAGAAAGAAGAAAAGCATAAAAAAAAGACAAAGTCGCCGGGTTCTGTAAAATCCAGCGGAAAGAAAGGTACTGTAAAGAAAATATCCAGTACGAATAAAGAAGATAGAAATAAAGGGAAAAATATTACCGCACAGCAGTCCATTCCATACAGGGAAATGGGAAAAGACGGAATTTGTCGTGTGGAGGATGGGTATTATTCAAAGACGATTCGTTTTTATGATATCAACTATCAGTTAGCACAGAATGAGGATAAAAATGCAATTTTTGAGAACTGGTGTGATTTCCTGAATTATTTTGACAGCACCATCCATTTTCAGTTGTCCTTTATCAATCATCACAGCAACATGACGGAATATGAAGATGTGATCCGTATTAAAAAGCAGAATGACAGTTTTGATGATCTGCGTATGGAATTTGCCCAGATGCTCAGAAATCAGTTGGCAAAGGGAAATAATGGTCTTGTCAGAACCAAGTACATTACATTTGGAATTGAAGCTGACAATATCCGGGAGGCAAAACCAAAACTGGAACGTATCGAAACAGATATACTCAATAATTTTAAGGTTTTTGGGGTATCTGCATATCCGTTAAATGGGGTAGAGCGTTTGCAGATCATGTATGAAACATTCAACCAGAATGTCAAAGTGCCATTCAAGTTCAGCTATGATGATATGCTGCGTACCGGGCTGAATACAAAGGATTATATTGCTCCATCCAGTTTCCTGTTCAAAAATGGAAAGGATTTTCAGATGGGAGATACCATCGGAGCAGTATCCTATCTGCAGATACTGGCACCAGAGCTGACGGATAAAATGCTTGCTGAATTTCTGGAAATGGACTGTAACCTGCTTGTTAATCTGCATATCCAGTCCATCGACCAGATGAAAGCGATCAAATTGGTCAAAAGTAAGGTTACGGATATTAACCGCATGAAAATTGAGGAACAGAAAAAAGCGGTACGCTCCGGATATGATATGGATATTATACCGTCTGACCTGAATACATACGGTGGGGAAGCGAAAAGACTTCTGGAAGATTTACAGTCAAGGAATGAAAGAATGTTTCTTGTGACTGTGGTGTTTTTAAATACAGCAAAAAATAAACAGGAGCTGGAAAATGTGGTATTTCAGACGGCAGGTATTGCACAGAAATACAATTGTGCATTAAAAAGACTGGACTATCAGCAGGAGCAGGGCCTTATGAGCAGTTTGCCGCTTGGAAGAAACTGGATTCCGATCAAGCGGGCATTGACTACCACATCGACAGCTATTTTTGTCCCATTTACGACGCAGGAACTGTTTATGGGTGGGGAATCTATCTATTATGGGTTAAATGCCCTGTCTAATAACTTAATCATGGCAGATCGGAAAAAGCTGAAAAATCCCAATGGTCTGATACTTGGTACTCCTGGATCTGGTAAATCCTTTGCGGCAAAAAGAGAGATTACCAATGTATTTATTGTCACAAAAGACGACATTATTATCTGTGATCCGGAGGGTGAATATTTTCCGTTAGTCCGGGCATTTAACGGGCAGGTTATCCGTATTTCTCCGACCAGTCATGATTACATCAATCCAATGGATATTAACATCAATTATGCGGATGATGACGATCCGCTATCGTTGAAATCAGATTTTATCCTTTCGCTTTGTGAACTGGTAGTAGGAGGAAAAAACGGTTTGGAACCAGTGGAAAAAACAATCATTGACCGATGTGTGCGTCTGGTATATCAGGACTATCTTTCAGATCCGGTTCCGGAGAAAATGCCAATCCTGGAAGATCTATATAATCTGCTTCGCAAACAGGAAGAGGCTGAGTCGCAGCGGCTGGCAACGGCACTGGAAATCTATGTAAATGGTTCCCTGAAGGTGTTTAATCACCGCACAAATGTAGAACTGAACAATCGTTTGGTATGTTTCGATATTAAAGACCTTGGTAAACAGTTAAAAAAACTTGGCATGTTGATTGTTCAGGATCAGGTTTGGAACAGGGTAACAGTCAACCGTTCTGCTCATAAATCCACCAGATATTATATTGATGAGTTCCATCTGTTGTTGAAAGAGGAACAGACAGCAGCATACAGTGTGGAAATTTGGAAAAGATTCCGTAAATGGGGCGGTATTCCGACTGGTATCACGCAGAACGTAAAAGATCTGCTTGCATCAAGGGAGATCGAGAATATCTTTGAAAACTCAGATTTTATCCTGATGCTTAACCAGGCATCCGGTGACAGGCAGATTTTGGCAAAGCAGCTCAATATTTCACCACACCAGCTTTCTTATGTAACAAACAGTGGAGAGGGAGAAGGTCTGATTTTTTATGGAAATACAATTATTCCATTTAAGGACAGATTCGATAATACCCTTATGCTTTATGCGTTAATGTCATCGAAACCAGAAGATGTAGAGAAGCGTGAAAAACTCGGCATCAAAGGCAGAGACGATAGTTAAAGGGGTGACAGCAGAGCATGAGAAAATGGGTGGCAGGATTGTTACTTTCTATATCTGTTATATTGCTTACGATCAGTCTGTATTTCTTAATTGGATTTTTTATGCAGGAAAGACAGGATAATCAGTTACAGCAGGAACTGCAGGAGCTAATGCAGAAAAGAGAGGATGAATCGGAAGAAGATGCTTCCGGCGATTCTTTGATAGAGATAGATGCTGGAATTTTGGCATTGCATGAAGAAAATCCGGATTGTATTGGCTGGCTGACCATTGATGGAACGAGAATAGACTATCCGGTCATGTACCGGCCCGGAGATAAAAATTATTATCTGCATCGGGATTTTAACGGGGAATATTCTGCAAATGGTTGTTTATTTCTGGCAGAGGAATGTGTACCAGGAAATTCGGACAATCTGATCATATATGGACATCACATGAACAGTGGAAAGATGTTTGCTGACCTTGAAAAATATAAGGACGAAGGATTTTACGAAGAACATCCGACAATCCTGTTCCGCACGATATGGGGAAATGAACAGTATCAGATATTTGCAGCATTTACAACACCCGTTTATACAGGGAATGATTTTGATTATTACAGTTTTATCAAAGCGGGAACAGTGGAGGATTATAAAAAATTTGTTGCTTCCGTTAAGGAAAAATCACTTTATCAGACAGGAACAACAGCAAAATACAGAGATAAGGTACTTACACTGTCTACCTGTGAGTATTCCCAGAAAAATGGGCGTATGGTACTGGTTGCAAAGAAAAATAACGGAAAATTACCATAGATCAGGAGATGATGACCATGCAGGAGCATGAATATAAAGCAAGGGACAAGACTGTCCAGAAGATGAGCCGGGATGGACTCCGGGAAAAAAATCTCCGCAGTAAAAAGGAAAAGCGGATTACCGGGCGTGAGGCAGATGAGAAGAAAACAGCCGGACACAGGGAACAGGAGCTGGACTTTGGAAAGGTCAGAAAAACTCATACTGCAGAAGAAACAGTTGAGGGAGTGAAAGAAGGAAAACACAGACTGCAGTCCAAACACGCTTTTCTGGAACAGGAAGAACTTGCGGAAGCGGAAGAAATGGAAAACTCAGAAATGAGTGATGATAAAGCAGGCGGGGAGAAATCTCCGTCTGTTTCACGTTCCAGACTTCGTAAAGAGAGTATCCGGGGACATCCGGGACGTGATGCTGAAACATCGGAACCGGACAGGCAGAGCCGAAAGAAAAAGATGGTTGTAGCTTATGCAGCGAAAGAACAGAAATGCTACCATGAAAAGTCAGAAGTTGATGAAAAATCAATGGAAGATTTTCGGGAAGAGATTAAAGGAAAGACGAAAAGGGAACAGACGCTAAAAGAACAGAAAAAATCAAAATCCCGTCTTTCCTTTGAAGATGAAAGTAAAGGTATGATTCCCGGTAGCGGAATGGCAAGAAAGGGAGCAACCGTTGTTTCAGAAACGGTATCTGCCTATGGTCAGAAAAAAATCAGAGAGGATACCGATGATAATGCTGCTCTTGATGCAGCAGATCAGATGGAACTTGCGGGAGAAAGTCTTGCAAGAAAGTCAATTTACGTTCGGGAACGGTTGAAAGAAAAACGACAGAGAAATAATCGGTTAAGGGAATCTGTTCTGGAAGAAACAGAAAAATCCCGTTTGCAGTTTGGTACCAGTGTTTCCAATGAAGCAAAAAAGGCGGTTCAGAAAGAAGCAGAGCAGAAGAAACAGTCTGCATTAAAGAAATTACTGCAGAAAAAGCGTTACCAGAAGCAATATCAGGCTGCGAAACAGGGAAAGGCTGCGAAAGATGCAGTTCTTGTAAATGCACAGCGATTTACGGAGAAAGCCAAGGCTGCGGTTAAGGAGATCGTGGCACAGAACAGAAATATCCTCCTGTCCATAGGAGTTCTGATTCTGCTGTTTGCATTGATGACAACCAGTCTTTCAAGCTGTGCAGCATTATTCCAGGGTGGTTCCAATGCCATTATTTCTACCAGTTATTCCAGTGAGGACGAGGATATTTATGCTGCGGAAAATGCTTATGTAGCCTTGGAAAATGCACTGAATGAACAGATTAACCAGATGAAAGCAAGTCATTCTGACTACGATGAGTTCCAGTTCCAGATTGATGAGATCGGACACAATCCGTATCAGCTTATTTCTTATCTGACAGTCAAGTATGGCGGTTTTACCTATGCTGAGGTTGCAGACGAGATTCAGGATATTTTCAGGGAGCAGTATGGCTTATATACAGATTCGACAAGAGAAACTGTAACAGAAAAGAAAACTGTCAGGGTTGGAGAATCGCTGGGACAGGTTGTGACCAGTGGATATTGCAACTGTCCGATTTGTTGCGGGCAGTGGAGTGGAGGCCCGACTTCAAGTGGAGCATATCCACAGGCAAATCACACGATTGCGGTGGATGCTTCCAATCCATTTGTGCCAATGGGAACCCATGTTGTTATGAATGGAGTGGAATATGTAGTAGAAGATACAGGAGCATTTGCAAGCTATGGTGTTCAGTTTGATGTATTTTACAGCGATCACGCTTCTGCATCAGCACATGGGCACCAGACCTGGGAAGCATACATAGCAGACAGTAATGGAAGCCAGGAGGTGGAAGTAACTACAACAAGAGAAGTAAACTGGCTGGATGTAACACTTACAAACCATAATCTGGATGCCGTTTTAAGAAACCGTATGACAGATAAAGAGCAGGAGCAGTATGACGCTTATAACAAATACTATGGAAATCGTGATTACCTGTTTGACCTTAACAAGATTCCGACAGGTGGGGCAGGCTTTGGATACGATATTCCGGCAGAAGCACTTTCAGATCCGCAGTTTGCCAAGATGATCCAGGAAGCGGAAAAATATCTGGGCTATCCGTATGTCTGGGGCGGTGCATCGCCATCTACCAGTTTTGATTGTTCTGGTTTTGTATGCTGGGTAATCAATAACTGCGGAAATGGATGGAACGTGGGAAGAGCAACAGCGGACGGACTTCGTTCTTATTGTTCCTATGTATCTCCATCTGATGCAAAGCCGGGCGATCTGATTTTTTTCCAGGGAACTTATGATACGCCGGGAGCGAGCCATGTTGGAATTTATGTAGGAAATAACATGATGATTCATTGTGGAAATCCGATTCAGTATACAAGCATTGCAAGTTCTTACTGGCAGCAACATTTTATGGCATTTGGCAGACTTCACTAGAAGGGAGCGAACAAGAGATGAATATGCGATTAAAAAAGGTTCTGGATGACATTCAGAAAACTGAAAACAAGATTCTGGAACTGCAGGAGCATGTAAGGCAACTGAGAATCCAGAAAAAGCAGATGGAAGATGCAGAAATCATTAAGGCAATCCGTTCCATGAAAATGGATAGCCGAAAGATGCTGACTTTTCTGGATGGAATTCAGAACGGAACAGTTACCATGCAGTTTGATGAAGAGGGCAATCTTTCTATGGATAGTTCTGAAACAGGTATAAAGAAAGAAGAAAATATGGATAGCGAAATGTCAACCGGACTGATAGAAGAAAGAGAGGATTTGGAAGATGAAGAATAAAGTAATGAAAAAAGTTTTAATGATTATGCTGTCGGCAACGATGCTGATTGGTTCTGCCAGTGTGACCGCTTTTGCACAGGCAAATGAAAACGCAGAGCAGGCTGAAACTGCGGAACAGGTGATAGAAGAACAGCCGACGGAGCAGCCGACGGAGCAGCCTGCCACAGAGGGAACACCATTTTCCACGCCGGGAAACGGACAACTTGTGGATGATAAGGAGAATGACAGCTCCAAGCAGTTTCTGACTGTCCAGACAAAGAATGGAAATACCTTTTATATGGTTATTGATCGTTCCGGTACTTCTGAAAATGTGTACATGATGTCACTGGTAGATGAACAGGATCTGGCAGAGTTCTTAGATGAAAATGAGGAAACCGAGAAAAAAGAGGAATCTGCAGTTGTTCTTCCGGAAATAACCACAACACCAGAACCGGAAACTACCGTACAGCCAGAAACAGAAGTAAAACCGGAATCCAGTGGTAATAAAATGTTTGGTTCTGCAGTCCTGGGTGGCGGCATTGTACTGGTATTCGGCGGTTTAGCTGCTTTTGCTTTAAGTAAATTTCGAAAGAAAAAAGAGGACGGTATTGTAGAGGAAGGTCTGGAATTTGCTGATGACAGTTACATCAATGAAGATGAAGAAAATGCGGAAGATCAGCAGAAATAACAAAAAAGCATAAGGTATGGAGAAAGGGCAGTTCTTTATGGACTGCCTTTTTGACAGGAACAGGAGGAAAATATGGCGAAATTTTTAGTGATTGCAGAGAAACCAAGTGTGGCACAGAGTCTTGCAAAAAATTTATCTGCTTATCAGAGAAAGGACGGGTATCTGGAGGGGAACAGTTGCATTGTTAGTTGGTGTCTGGGGCATCTGGCAGAGTATGTTCCACCGGAAATCTATGATGAAAAATATGCAAAATGGCAGTTTGAGGATTTACCGATTATTCCGGAAGTATGGAAAGTTCAGGTATCAGAGGATAAAAAGAAGCAGTTTGATGTGATATGCAGCCTGATGAACCGGGCAGATGTAGCATATCTGGTGAATGGCTGTGATGCCGGAAGAGAAGGAGAACTGATTTTTAAAAGAGTTTATGATCTGGCAGGCTGTCAGAAACCAGTGAAGCGTCTGTGGATCAGTTCAATGGAAGATGAAGCCATTCAGAAAGGATTTCAGTCCTTAAATGACGGGAGAGACTATGCAGGTCTTTGTAATGCTGCGGTATGCAGGGCACAGGCAGACTGGCTGATCGGAATGAATGCAACGAGAGCTTACACAACCAGATATTTAAAACGTCTGGTAGTTGGCAGAGTGCAGACACCAACGCTTGCTATGCTGACGGAAAGAAAAGAGAAAATTGAGCATTTCAAGAAAGAAGCCTATTATAAGGTTTCCCTGTCAGATGGAAGGCTTGCGGTAATTTCAGAAAATATTCAGTCTGAAACAGAAGCGGAAGAATTAAGAAAACTCTGTGATGGAACAGAAGCTGTTGTGACCAGAGTGAAAAGAGAACAGAAAAAGACTTCTCCGCCCAAACTTTATGACCTGACCAGTCTGCAGAGGGAAGCAAACCGATTTTTCGGATACACTGCACAGAAAACATTGGATATGCTGCAGGAACTGTATGAAGAAAAGATGGTTACTTATCCGAGAACAGACAGTCAGTATGTAACCGAGGATATGAAAGAAACGGTAAAAATGCTTGCCGAAGGCATGACAGATTTTCTTCCGTTTCTGGAATCTGGACAGATTAGGGGAAACATAGATCGTGTGGTTAATAATGCAAAGGTATCTGATCATCATGCAATCCTGCCGACAAAAGAAGCAATGGAAAAAGGCATGGGAAGACTTTCCGGTGGAAAGAAAAATCTGCTGATGCTGATCGGACAGCAGCTTGTTCAGGCAACAGGGGAAGAGTACCTTTATGAGCAGACAGAAATTTCCGTACAGTGCAAAGAACATGAATTTACTGCGAAAGGAAAGCTGCCTGTGCAGATGGGCTTCAAAGAAGTGGAAGAAGCCTTTCGGAAATATTGTGTGAAGGATAAGAAATCTGATGAACCAGATAATAAGACAGAACTTCCAGAAGGATATGAGGAAGGAATGACTCTTGTTCCTGTGAAAGCAGAGAAGAGTACCCATTATACATCCCCGCCGAAGATGTTTACCGAAGATACCTTGCTTGCAGCAATGGAAACAGCGGGGAATAAGGAATTTGATTCTGATACAGAGAAAAAAGGACTTGGGACACCGGCAACCAGGGCCAATATTATTGAGAAGCTGGTATTTTCCGGGTATGCAGAACGTAAAGGAAAACAGATTTTTCCTACGGTGGCAGGCTGTGAGCTGATTCATGTAATGCCGGAGAATCTGAAATCCGCAAGCCTGACAGCAGAATGGGAAAATCAGCTTCTGATGATGGAAAAGGGAAAAATCCAGGATGATGAATTTATGGATGGGATTGTATCTATGATTACCGAGATTCTTTCTGTATGCAGGGCGATTCCGGAAGAAGAACGCAATCGTTTTCAGACTGCAAGGGAAGTAATCGGGAAATGCCCGGTATGCGGTTCTGATGTATATGAGGGTAAGACCAATTATTACTGTTCTGACAGAAGCTGTCCGTTTGCTTTGTGGAAGTCAAATCGGTTTCTGGAAAGCATGAAAAAATCAATGGATAAAAAGATGGCAGTGGAGCTTCTGAAAAAGGGGCGTACCCATGTAAAAGGACTGTATTCCAAGAAAAAAGACAGCAAATTTGATGCTGACCTTGTACTTGGGGTGGAAGATGGAAAAGCCAGATTTAGTCTGGAATTTCCTAAAAAGAAAACAAACAGCAACAAAAAGAAAAAATAAAGAACTGACGGAAGGAGGAATAAGGTTATGGCTCGATTAGAAGATATAAGAGGTCTTGCAGAATCACATGCAACCAGTATCAGCAGTTCCCCCAGGGACTGGATGAACTATCTGGATACCGCAGCCAGATTATACCGATACCCATTTATGGATCAGCTTCTGATTCATGCACAGCGTCCACAGGCAACTGCCTGTGCTTCGCTGGAATTGTGGAATCAAAAAATGTTCCGGTGGGTAAACAGAGGGGCAAAAGGAATTGCCCTTATAGATGAAACCACGCAGAAAACAAGACTTCGGTATGTATTCGATGTTCAGGATACCCATATGGTAAATGGTGGAAGAACACCGTACCTGTGGAAATTACAGGAAGAACAGCAGGAAGAGGTATTGCTTCATCTGGAAGAAGTTTATGGATTGGAAACGAAAGATACGGAAAATCTTTCGGATGCTTTGATGGCAACCGCTAAATATATGGTGGAGGAAAATCTGGATGAGTATCTGGATGGTCTGATGTATGTAACAGAGGGAACCTATCTGGAAGAACTGGAGGAAGATACCATCTGCAGTGAGTTCCGAAGCCTGTTGACGGACAGCATTTATTATACACTTGCTTCCAGATGCGGACTTGATCCAATGGAACGGCAGGAGGAAATGGATTTTGTACATATTACAGATTACAATCACCTTTCGGTGCTGACATTCATTGGAAATGCCACAAGCAGGGCGAGTGAATCAGTTCTGGTGGATATTGGAAGATATGTACACCGCATTTCATTAGAAGAAATGAAAAAAGGTATTGAAAATTCAGAAGAAAGGAATTATAATAACTTTAACACGTTAATTCGTGAAAGCATAGAAAACAATGATACTATTACAGAAAAAGAATATTCACAGGAAAATGAAGGAGGAAATGAGTATGGCACTGACATATCATCGCAAAGGGGATTATCTGTTTCCGAACCTGACAATTCAGGAAACAGAAGCACAGATCGGGAAATACGGAATGCTGCGGAGGACATTTCTGAAGGAGTACAAGAACAGCCTGTACCAGAGTTTGTTGCTGACCGGGAAACTGAACAGCCATCTGGAGGAGATCGAGAAAGCAGCACAGGAGAGATTGGAAGTATTGATGGAGAAACTGTTGGAGAAGAATCCGGCACCGCCGAAAGAGGAGAATCCGATGGCGTGGACAGCACATATGAACAGTCTGACGGCAACAGCGGAAGAGAGCATCTTGACGGAATTGGTATACAGCTAATCGAAGACACAAGTGAAGATCAGTTAAGTAAAGCAGAGGAAGAAATTGCCTCTGCTTTATCTTTGCCTGAACTTCCGTCTGTAAATGAACAGAAACGGGAAATTGAAAACAGAGTAGCTGCCCTTTATGCAGGAGAAATCGCTATTCCAAGTGAAGTGGTCGATGAGGTTTTAAGAACCGGAGGAAACCGAAGCAAGAGCCAACTTCGGATTATCTATAATTTTATGAGTGAACAGACACCGAAGGAATATACGGAGTTTGTGAAGCGGGAGTACGGGACTGGTGGAAAGGGATTTGAAATCAATGGTATGGAGTATTCAGTCTGGTTTGATGAAACCGGATTGCAGATTGCAGTAGGGCATACGGTTACCGATCAGATTCGGGATAAGGCGTTTTTGTCCTGGGAAGATGTGAGTGGCCGTATCCATCAGCTTTTGAATCAAGGCGAGTATGCACCACAGTCCGTACTTGATGTTGCAAGGGAAAATGCGATAAAGGAACATGCCCAGGCACTTGCCTATATGAAAGCGGATATGGCAGAGGGTGTAGCGGAACTTGTTTTTGATGAAGAGGATTTACCACATCTTCGCAGTATTTATCCGGAAATAACAGATTATCTGGAAGAAAAGCTGGCAGATCCGCAGTGGCTGTCAGATATGAATGAGCGTCTGGAAGGACTGGCAATGGCTTATGAGGAAGATAAAAGCATTATGAGGTTCCGTACCTATAACCCGGTCAGAATATCCAGTCAGTTCCAGAAATTTGCAGCAGAAGTAGTTCCATACAGTGCCAGAGAGGAATTTGCATGGCAGGAACATAAGGTGTTTATTACTCAGGATGAAATAGACGCTTTTCTTGCCGGTGGAGGTCCGTATTCCGATGGCAGGCTTTCTACCTATTCGTTTTATCTCTTGAATAAAGATGATAAAGCCAGAACAGATTTTATTAAAGAAAAATACGGAACAGGTGGTCAGAGCCATGCTTTATGTGGTGCAGACAATTCTTATGCAGATTATGATGGAAAAGGTTTGCAACTGAAAAGAGGAGAGATTGGAAATCCTGATACTTCGGTATTGCTGCCCTGGGCAAAAGTGGCAAAAAGAGTCGGCTATCTGATTGATAACCAGCAGTTCTTACGTTCCGCTGATTATTCCCGTATGCCGGATTATGAGAGGGAACGGATTGCAGGGAAAGTGATCAGCTTTTATGCACGACTCCCGAAAGAAATTGAGCGTCCATTTAAAGAAGATTTTTTCAATGAAGAAGCAAGAAAAGAACTTCCTGTTATGCTGAATGATTCAGAGCAGTCGCAGAAACTGTTACAGGCTATGGACGATGCACTGGCAATGTTGCCACTGGACTTTGAAGCAGTGAATGAAACTTATGAGAAGAAATTACAGCTTTTAACAGAAGTGCATCAGTATGTGGAGGGCAGCTATACGATTTTCCCTGCACAGGAAGTACTGGAGCAGACGGAAGGCTTGACAGGATACCAGATGTCTTTATTTGACATTATGAGTAATTCTGAACCAGAGGAATCTACGGAAGAACCGGAAGTAGAAGAATCGACTGCAGAAGCGGAAGAGATACAGAATGAAGAACCAGAGGCAGATCCTCATATGTCCTTTGAAGAAGCAAAAGAATTGTGGGAAGATGGCTTTTATGAGGATGATTATGTATTAAAAAGTCGTGTAGGCGAACTGATTTATGACAGTATGGATACAGTTGGAAAATCTGTAGAGGATTTTTCCGAGGAACAGATGGCTGTTATCCGAAAGCTGGCTGAACAGGAGCGTATGTTAGAACCAGTACTGAATTCAGACTTTTCACCGGAACAGATGCAGTTGGTTTCTGACATTTCGGAAAAAATCTGGAATGATAATGGCAGATGGCAGGAGAATATGATCGAGCCATATACAGATCATGTCATGAATCCAGAAGAAATTACCAGAGTACGACAGGAATTGGATTTACAAGAATCAGAATCTGAGTCAGAAGATGTAGTTGTACAGGAACAGTGGGACGAGAATGTATTTGAATATCAGGGGTATCATTTTGAAGCAGTGGGGATTCTTCCGCAAGGTCTGGAAGGAAAAGAACTGGTAAACCAGACAAGAGGAAATACAGAATTGCACTTGACTACTTACGAGCGAGAAGATGATATTTTATATTCCTATGCAGGATTTTACGAAGCAAGTGGTTCATCAAAAGCTGATATTTTCCGGTGTATGGAAACTGGAAGAAATTATATTCCAGGGGAGAACGAACTGTTTGGCTATGAGGGAGAATTTTTGCCATATCTGCAGAATGAACAGGTGCAGGAACAGGAACCTCATAACTTCCATATTACGGACGATGACCTTGGTGCTGGCGGTCCGAAGGCAAAGTTTAAAGCAAATATGGAAGCTATCCGGCTGCTGAAAGAACTGGAACAGGATCAGAGATTAGCAACACCGGAAGAACAGGAAGTGTTGTCGAGGTATGTTGGATGGGGCGGTATTCCACAGGCTTTTGAAGAGAGAAACAGTGCCTGGGCAGAGGAATATACGCAGTTAAAAGGAATCCTCACACCAGAAGAATACAGTGCAGCAAGGGCATCAACGCTGAATGCCTTTTATACTTCTCCGACAGTTATTAAGGCTATGTATGAAGCACTTGGAAATATGGGACTAAAACAGGGAAATATCCTGGAGCCGTCCTGTGGAGTAGGTAACTTTATGGGACTTTTACCAGAAAGCATGAGTGCTACAAATATGTACGGCGTGGAGCTTGATCCGGTTTCCGGGCAGATTGCAAAACAGCTTTACCAGAAGAACAGGATTGCAGTACAGGGATTTGAGGAAACCAATTACCCGGACAGCTTTTTTGACTGTGTGATTGGAAATGTACCGTTTGGGGCATATCAGGTCAGTGACCGCAAGTATGACAGATACCATTTTATGATCCATGATTATTTTATTGCAAAATCCTTAGACCTGGTACGTCCGGGAGGAGTGGTGGCAGTTGTCACATCAAGCGGTACAATGGATAAACAGAATCCAGAAGTCCGACAGTATTTTGCAAATCGGGCAGACCTGCTTGGGGCGATTCGCTTACCGAACAATGCTTTCCAGAGAAATGCCAATACCAGTGTGGTTGCGGATATTCTGTTTTTCCAGAAAAGGGACAGGGCTGCGATCACAGAGCCAGACTGGGTACAGTTAAAAACCACGCCAGAAGGCTATACAGTCAATTCCTATTTTGCAGACCATCCGGAAATGGTGCTTGGGGATTTCACAACAGAAAGTACCCAGTACGGAAAACAGGAAGTGACGGTAAAGGCAAAAGAGGGAGCAGATCTGGCAGAACAGTTAAAAGAAGCGGTACAGCATATTCAGGGAACCATCACAGAGCAGGAGATTTCAGATACAGAACTGGAAGAACAGGTAGTATCCATACCGGCAGATCCGAACATTAAGAATTTCAGCCTTGCACTTGTCGGAGAGGATATTTATTACAGGGAAAATTCTGTTATGAATAAGATGGAACTTCCCGTTGTGACAGGCGAGCGTGTCAGAGGCATGGTTGCTATCCGGGATGCAACAAACAGGCTTCTGGAACGTCAGTTGGAAGAATGCAGTGATGAAGAGGTTGCCAGCTTACAGGCTGAATTGAACCGGGTTTATGACAGCTTTACTGCAAAGTATGGATTACTCAGCAGCAATGCAAATAAAAGAGCGTTCAGCATGGACAGTAGCTATTGCCTTTTGACTTCCCTTGAATTTCTGGACGAAAAGGGCGAGTTGAAGCGGAAAGCAGACATATTTACGAAAAGGACGATCCGCAGGGCAGAGCCGGTAACATCGGTGGATACTGCAAGTGAGGCACTGGCGGTATCTATCGGGGAAAAGGCAAAAGTGGATATTCCTTATATGATGCAGCTTACCGGGAAAACAGAAGAAGAGGTCACAGAGGAGCTTACAGGCGTTATCTTTAAGAATCCGCTTACGGATAAGTGGGAGCCATCTGACGAATATCTTTCCGGGAATGTCAGGGAGAAGCTGAACATTGCAAAGCAGTTTGCAGAGAACTATCCGGAATATATGGTCAATGTACAGGCACTGGAACGGGTACAGCCGAAAGATCTGGACGCTTCCGAGATTGAAGCAAGACTTGGATCAACATGGATTTCGCCGGACTATATTACAGAGTTCATGGCAGAAACATTCCATACACCACGACAGCATATCAATTATGAGCGTATCAAAGTACAGTATGCGGAAGTGACCGGACAGTGGAACGTAAAAGGAAAGAACGTGGACAGCAGCAATAACCCGCTTTCCACCGCAACTTACGGAACACAGAGGGCAAATGCTTACAGACTGTTGGAGGATGCACTGAATCTGCGTGACACAAAAATCTATGACACAATACATGATGCGGATGGGGAACACCGGGTACTGAACCGGAAAGAAACCGCCCTGGCACAGCAGAAGCAGGAACTGATCCGGGAGGAATTTAAAGAGTGGATCTTTAAGGATATGAGCCGACGGGAAACACTCTGCAAAATTTATAATGAACGGTTTAACAGCATCCGGCCAAGGGAATATGATGGCAGTCATATCCAGTTTGTCGGAATGAATCCGGAAATTAAGCTGATGGAACATCAGAAAAATGCGGTGGCACATATCCTTTATGGAAATAATACCCTGCTTGCACACTGTGTAGGTGCGGGCAAGACGTTCCAGATGATCGCAGCCGGTATGGAGAGCAAGCGTCTGGGACTGGCACAAAAGAGTCTTTATGTGGTTCCGAATCATTTGCTGGAACAGTGGGGAAGCGATTTCTTACGCTTGTATCCTGGAGCAAATATTCTGGTGGCAACAAAGAAAGATTTTGAACCTGCAAACAGAAAACGGTTCTGTTCCAGAATCGCAACCGGGGATTATGATGCGGTCATTATTGGACACAGCCAGTTTGAGAAAATCCCGCTTTCCAGGGAAAGGCAGATCGCATTGCTGGAAGATCAGATCGCAGATATTACCTATTCTATTGAAGCAGCAAAAGAGGAAGCGGGACAGCAGTATACGGTCAAGCAGATGGAAAAAACAAAGAAAACCCTGAAAGCAAAACTGGAAAAACTGAATGACCAGACACGAAAGGATGATGTGGTGACTTTTGAGCAATTAGGCGTGGACAGGCTGTTTGTGGACGAGTCACATTATTACAAAAACCTTTTTTTATACACAAAAATGCGGAATGTGGCAGGCATTTCACAGACAGATGCACAGAAAAGTTCAGATATGTTTATGAAATGCAGGTACATGGATGAGATTACCGGGGGAAAGGGAATCACGTTTGCAACGGGAACACCCGTATCAAACAGTATGACTGAATTATACACCATTATGAGATACCTTCAGTATGATACTTTAATGAATATGGGAATGGGACATTTTGATTCGTGGGCAGCAACTTTTGGAGAAACAGTTACGGCAATCGAATTGTCACCGGAAGGGACGGGTTATCGTGCAAAAACACGATTTGCCCGTTTTTTTAATCTTCCAGAGCTGATCTCCATATTTAAAGAAGCTGCGGATATTCAGACTGCAGACGTGCTGAATCTTCCTGTACCGGAAGCAGAATATATCAATGAAGTGTTAAAGCCGAGTGAGGAACAGAAAGAAATGGTGGAAGCCTTTTCAGAACGTGCAGAACAAGTCAGGGGCGGTGTAGTAGATCCAAGGGTAGATAACATGCTCAAGATTACCAACGACGGAAGAAAATGTGCATTAGACCAGAGGCTTTTAAATGATATGCTGCCGGATGCAGGGGAAAGCAAGGTAAATGCTTGTGTGGAGAATGCTTTCCAGGTATGGGAGGACGGAAAAGATACACAGGCTACCCAGTTGATCTTCTGTGACCTCAGCACACCGAAAACTGACGGAACGTTCAACGTTTATGATGATGTGAGAAACAAGCTGGTGGAACGGGGAATCCCGAAAGAGCAGATTGCATTTATCCATGAATACAATACGGAAGTAAGAAAAGCGGAGCTGTTTGCAAAGGTGAGGGCAGGGCAGGTAAGAATCCTGATGGGTTCCACTCCGAAACTCGGTGCTGGTACCAACGTCCAGGACAGATTACTTGCACTGCATCATCTGGACTGCCCCTGGAAACCGTCTGACCTGGAACAGCAGGAGGGACGTATTCTCAGACAGGGAAACCAGAATGATAAGGTAAAAATCTTCCGGTATGTAACGGAAAATACATTCGATTCGTATATGTGGCAGATTCTGGAAAACAAGCAGAAGTTTATTTCGCAGATCATGACCAGTAAATCCCCGGTTCGTGCCTGTGAGGATGTAGATGATACAGCCCTGTCCTATGCAGAGATTAAGGCACTGGCAACAGGAAATGAATACATCAAGGAAAAAATGGATCTGGATGTGCAGGTAAGTAAATTGAAACTTCTGAAAGCAAACCACACCAGTCAGATCTATCGCCTGGAATCGGATATTGCAAAGCGGTATCCGGTACAGATTGCAGCATTGAAGGAGAAAATTGCCGGTATGCGTGTGGATGCAGATGTAGTAAAAGGAATAGATTTACAGGATAATGACCACTTTGCAATGACAGTTGGTGGAAAGCTGTATACAGATAAAAAAGAAGCGGGAGTTGCACTCATTTCAGCAGCATCCGGTTTGAAGTCCGTAAAGTCAGCCGGGCAGATCGGGGAATATCATGGTTTTGCACTTTCTTCAGAATACAATTTCCTGTCAAATACCTATACCATGACGATCAAGGGAAAATGTTCTTATAAGATTGAGTTCGGAAAGGATACTCTGGGCAATATTCAGAGGATTCATAATGCACTTTCTGCAATCGGGAAAAAGCTGGCAGATACCGAGCAGAATCTGGAAACGGTACAACAGCAGTTAAAAACCGCACAGGAAGAGGCGCAGAAGCCATTCCCGAAAGAAGCGGAACTGAGTGAAAAAATGGAACGTCTGGCGGAATTAAATGTCATGCTCAACATGGATGAGAAAGGGGGAGAAAATCTTCTGGCAGATGAGGGCATCGGGGAAAACCCGGAAGTAAACGTGCCAGAGGAACGTCAGGACAGAATCGCAGACAGTGTTCATAAAACGTCTGTTCTGGAAAGACTGAAAGAACAGAAACAGCAGGAGCAGACAGGCGAAACACAGCAGAAACCAAAAAAGAAACACGAACAGGAGTTATAAAGGTATCCCGTCAGAGTGACCAGAGCTTTGGCGGGATTTTTCTATGGAGGATTTGATTATGGCAAACAGAGAAGAACAGTTAAAGCAGATTACAGAGCAGTTGGAACAGGGTGTTGCAGAAATATTCACATCAGAAAAATATACGGAATATCTAAACACAATGGCAAAGTTCCATAATTACAGTTTCAATAATACCCTGTTGATCACCATGCAGAAACCGGAAGCGACACTGGTAGCCGGGTATCAGGCATGGCAGAAGAAATTTAACCGGCAGGTAAAAAGAGGGGAAAAAGGTATTCAGATTATTGCCCCGGCTCCGTATAAAGAGAAACAGGAGATTGAAAAGACTGATCCAGACACAGGCGAGATTGTGATCGGGGAAGATGGACAGCCGGAAACAGAAGTTGTAGAGCGTGTCATTACAAGATTTCGGGTTACGACAGTATTTGATGTCAGCCAGACCACAGGAGAACCGATTCCAGAGTTTGAGGTATCAGAACTGGATGGCGATGTTCTGATCTACCATGATTTTATGGAAGCATTAAAAATGGTTGCCTCGGTTCCTATCCGCTTTCTTGAGATTGACGGGGAAGCAAAAGGCTTTTATCAGATTGTCGATAAATATATCGCTGTCCAGCCTGGCATGAGTGAGGCACAGACCATGAAAACAGCGGTGCATGAAACGGCACATGCAGTATTGCATGATCGTGACCAGATGGAAGCGGAGGGCATCGTAAAAGACCAGCTTACAAGGGAAGTGGAAGCTGAAAGTGTTGCTTATGTGGTATGCAACCATTTTGGACTAGATACATCAGAGTATTCCTTTTCCTATATTGCAAGCTGGTCTTCCGGTAAAAATATGAAAGAGCTTCGTGCTTCTATGGACACCATCCGTAAGACTTCTGCTGATATGATCGGACAGATTGAGGAAAAACTCAAGGAACTTCAGATCGAAAGACCAGAGCAGGAAGTAACTGCTGTGGAGCAGACAGAAGAACAGAGTGCCATGCAGTATGCGGAGCAGACCATCAACCGTCTGGAGCAGGAACGGACGATTTTCAGTAATGACCAGAGAAATCTTATCGTAAATTTTGCTTATAAACTGGATGACAGGGAAGCAACGGAAAAACTGGCAGAGAATCTTGCAGAATCTATTCTGGATGGAAACAGGGAAGCGGTACTAAAACTGATTGAAGAAGCTGAGGAACAGATTGACAGTCTGCCGGATTCGATGATTGGTTTATTAGAATTGCATGAAGCCGGATTTTATTCAGAAAGTATGCTTCCGCTTACCAGGGAACGGGCAGTGGAACTGCACCATGAGGGAGTAACGGTTTACGGACTGACCGGAGCAATGAGTGGTCAGGAGCAGTCACAGAGGGTTATGAATCTGGAACGGGATATTTTACAGCATGACGGGTTATTCGGAGTGACGAAATTTGAATGGGAAAATTACCGAAGAAGCCTGGAAACAGTTATGACACCGGAAGAAAAGGAAAAGATCAAAGAAACGCTTCTTCTGGAAAGTGATGGAAATCGTTATGGTATTTATCAGATCAACAGCGGGCAGGAAGAAAGAGGGTATCAGTTTTTAAGTCTGGAAGCGGTAAAAGAAATGGGATTTAACGTAGATGGCAAAGACTATCAGATGGTTTACAGTGAAAGACTGAGAGATGCTACGACACTGGATAACCTCTTTGAGCGTTTTAATATAGAACGACCACACGATTTTACCGGGCATTCCATGTCAGTCAGTGATGTGATCATTATGAACCGGGGCGGCAGATTAACCGCATACTATGTGGATTCCTTTGGTTTTACAGAACTGCCGGACTTTGTGGCACAGAGAGTCGAGATGTTAAATGCCAATCCAGTAAAAGCATATCCGGAAGTTTATATGGGAACTTTGGAAAAGGCTATGCAGGAGAGAAATGTAGATGCTTACCTGGATTCCAGAAAACTGAATATTGACTGTAAAAATGCAATCGAACAGGCAATCACAGAAAACTTTGATGGCATGAGTCTGAACCCGGATACTGCGATAGATGTGATCGGAAAATATGGAGAAGAACGTGTTGCCTTTGTTCTGGCAAACACATTAAAGCAACTTTCTTATGATGGAAGATTTTCTGATGGTAATAAACGGTGGGCAGATGGCATTGATATTCCGGAAAATATCAGCAGAGGAATAGATCTGAACAGGGACTATATTGTGGGCAGCCATCCTGCAGTCCTGAATGGATTTATTGATATGGCAAGAAAAGAAATCCGTACCCGGAAACTGGAAGAGGTGCTTGGTGTGAAAAATCAGCATATCACTGAAACTACAAGAGGGTATGAAGCAGACGGACATACAGGCACCTGGTATGCGATGGGTATGAAAACGTATCATGGGGAGCGATTCTTCCAGATGCGGAGCGAGGAATACGGTCAGGACGTGGCAGATATTATTGTATCGGAAAATGGGACACTGGTGGCAGAGGACATCTGGCATGGATTTGATGAAGGAGCCAGGGAAGCTATTTCAGAATATCTGGAAGAAAATGGTGCAACGGTATATGACCTGATGAATATTCCAGACCAAGCAACAGTCATCTTAGCAGACGGAACAGTTATGAAAATCATGGAACAGCAGTCAATCAGTACGGATACATGGGAGCCGACATTGACCGGACAGAATCAGCAGGGGGAAGAACAGAAATTCAGTTTTTTCGAGATACATAAAGTCAGAGAAAATAATGGCATTGACCTGAAAATGCCAGAAAATCATTATATTGATCAATATTATGTGATTGAAGATCTGGCAGCAAAAGGAGGGATGAAGATTGAGCGATATAAGGATCTGGGAGCTGCCCTTGGAGCATATTACTCTCTTCCTAATCATAAAATGAAAGCTCTTGGAATTGAGAATACAGCACCGCTGCGAGGCAGTCTTGATTTTATTCAGTGCAAGAATGGAATAGATACGCTGATCTATGATTGCCAGGAAGTGGAAGGATGGCTGAATCCGCAGATATACAATACTTTTAAAGATATAGGAAACAGTCTGGCAGGACATGATACAGAGATAGCATACCAGATAGGAGAGCAGTATTTTACAATCCAGACAGTAGAAGATGGTTATGATTATACATTCTATGATAAGGATTATCTGGAACTGGATGGCGGTGTCTACGATAATCCGGATATTTCTATTTCAGAAGTAATGGAGAACATTTTAGAGGAAGAAGGATTGCCCCTAGAAGATGCAAATGTGATGGATTATGAAGAACTGTATGCCGAAATTGAATATGCAGAAGAAGAGAGAATGGAGAAGATACAGTTTGAACGTAATTGTCCAAAGGCTTTTTTTGATGGTTATGACAGGGAAGCGGCATTAAAAAATTATGAGGGAATAACCGTACAATTTAAAAAATCTGGTATGTATTTAACAGTGCAACCGACGGAGGATGGCTATAAATACCTGGTTTATGATCAGGAACTTCATGAAATTTCAGGAGATGCTTGTGGAAATCCAGAAGATTCTATTCAGAAAGCAATGTATGCCAGCCTGAAAAATGAAGGATTGGAAGATGTTGAATGTGTAAAAGCTGATGACAGGGAGTTTCGGGATAAGGTAATCAGCCATTCTAAAGAAGTGCTGGCTAGTGGAGATGTTCGATTCACTTCGGAACTTGGCAGATGTGAAACAGCATTGAATGGAATGGGCAGGGCAGAAATTGAATATGAAGTTTTATTTCATGCAAGAGCTGTTCTGGAAGAAATGGGACTGGAAAATGAAGTTACATTGATTGGGGCGAGAGTACATGGTTCCAGAAGCAGAGATGACCTGTATCGTGCAGATTCTGATCTTGATGTAGTGCTTTCTTATCGGGGAAATATTCGGGAGGATAGTTTTTTTAACGAATTGAATTCCTATGGTATGGCAATAGCAGGTATAAAAGTAGACATTAACCCAATCTCAGAAGAAAGAATTACTCTGGCAGAGTATATAAAGGAATCGGAAGCCTATCTTGATCAGCAGGAAATCAAGAAACTCGCAGTGGACTTGGATAATTTTAGTTATGAGTATGATACTTATGAATATAAGGATACCGTTGAAAATAGGGAAGAACAGGTCGAGAAAATCACAGAGGATATTTTGAACAAGGATACAGCAGGTTTAAAAAACTGGCTGATTGAGGTGTCGGAAGAATCGGATATAGACAGTGATGTAGTCACTGCTCGATCATTACTTTCACGTCTGGAAAATGCGGAAACACTCTCTGTTTTTACCAGGCAGCCAGAGCAGGAACAGTCAGAAGCCACGATCACTTTTTATGTTGCGGAGTGTATGGAATTTCCTGTTATGGGTGAGTATCATGAGAACCTTACCCTGGAAGAAGCCTTACGCATTTATGAATCAATTCCTGCAGAACGCATGAATGGAATAAAAGGTGTTGGATTTGAACTGCATGATGGAAGCGATTATGACGGACCGTATGATCTTATGCGACTGGGAAAAGTTGACCGGGAAGGTGTGGAGATGATTCAGCATTATAAGGAAAGTCCATTAGTGCAGAAAGCAATGGATGATGTAGAAAAATATTTTGACTCAAAGCAGGAGATTACGAAAATAGAGGAAAAAGCAGTTGAAGATAAGTCTGTACCAAAAGAAAATCTTCCGCAGCCAAAGAGCAGAAAAGAATCTGTTCTTCAGGCACTCAGAGAGCGTCAGGCGAAAATAAAAGAGCAGGAGCAGAATATGTCGAAAGAAAAATTCAAGGCACATAAGAAGGGAGATGTAACATTATGATGGTAAGGTTTGAGGAAGATGAATATATAGCAGTGGCAATTTTTGATGCAGGAAACCGGGTACAGACAATGGAAGCAATGGATGAGATTTTTTCATATCTGGACGAAGATATGAAGCTGCTGATTTTCACGACGATTCAGAAACTCTATTATCTTAGCGATGAGGGATATGAAGAATTGCAGAAAATGGTAGAAATTTATAAAGCAGATCTGGAGGTGGATGGAGAATGAGTACAAGTCAGTTTGCAGTTTACCAGTTAAAAAGAAAGCCGGAATTGAGAAATCTTCTTTTCCGGATGTATGAAGAACTTGCACAGGAGCAGATCCCTGTGCAGGTGGCAAATTATGAACAGGTGTATCTTGGAACAATGAAATCGGGAGAAACACCAGAACAGATAAAAAAGGAGCTGGAGAAGAAACAGCCACATAATTATAAAGGTCATGCAGTCAGTACCAGTGATGTGCTGATCCTTAATGATAATGGTGTCACGACCACTTATTATGTAAATAAAGATACTTTTATAGAAATTCCAGATTTTATGAAAGTTACATCTTCAGAAAACGGTGGACTTACAAAAGATACAGTTGGATATGAAATAGAGGGAAAAGACGGGACATGGGAAGTAGTAGATTACCTGCTGGTAGAAGGAAAAAATTATTTTCTTATGGAACATGAGCAGTATGGAAAAGATGTTGCGTATGTAGTATTAGATCAGAAAGGCAATGTGCTTGTAGACAGTACCTACAATGGATTTGATGATGTAGTAAAACAGAAGATTCTTGATTCTCTGCACCCGCCAGTACAGGAGCAGTCCGGAAATAGTAAACCGAAACTGGATAACTGGCAGAAATATATGGAGAATGGGGAATACCTGCGAAGTGCGGAGATCACAGAGGAAGCAAATTACAATATGATTGACGGACTTAAAAATAATGCAGCACCGAAAGATAAAAAGCCCCGTCCAAAAGAATCTGTCCTTGCGAAACTGAACGAGAAAAAGGAAGAAGTTGCAAGACGCAGTGGACAGAAAGCTATGCAGCAGGTAATGGGAACTGAGGCAGAACGTACAAAAAAATAGGGCAAGTAGAAGAGGGGCTGGTCACATAATTGTGGCTGGCCTTTTATAATCTGTAAAATATAAAAACACACAAGAAACAATGCCTGTGTGTTTTGAAAGAAAATATTTACTCTGGTTTTGGCAGATAATCATATTCTTGGGGAAAAGTAATACTGTCCCAATCTATTTTTTTCGCTTTGTAAACTAATTCGCTATATACGGAATCAGATCTTTTCCGGCGATATGTAGCAATGATCTGTAATGGAAGTCTGGTAGCTGTCCGAATATCTATATTTAACACTGTATTTGGTACATATTCAGAATAAGGAGTTTTTACAAAGCCAAGACAGGCTTTTACGCCACCGGTTAATTTTTCAGTGTATAATTTCGGGTTGCAGCCATTGAAATCTCCTACCATTTTGGCAGAAATATTTTTGACCATAAGCTGTGGCAGAATTTCTAGTTTTAATTGCGTAGTTCCATCAGGGGCAAAGGAAAAATCATCAGGACTTAATTTATGATTTAAACAACGCTTGTAGAAATCAGTTGCAGTAGTTTTATCAGCTAATTTTATTCCTGTTAGATGGAGAAAATTATATGGATTAAAATTTACTTCCAGAGAAGAAATATGTTTATGTTTATCTTTTAAAATAAATAAAAGCTGATATCCGTCAAGATTCTCTTTATATTTAATGGCACAATCTGTAATGATGGAAATAGCTTGCTGTTTGGTATATTTTGCCATGTTATGACCTCTGAAATCTGTAAAAATATTTAAAGGGAGATTACAGTGCCGTAGCATTGTGCATCTCCCTTATAGACTGATTTTTCTGTTGTCCGCCAACTCTCCAGCCCATATGTCTGGCTTTGCTTTCAGGTTTTTCTGTTGCCTGCCAACTCTCCGATCCACGTTCGGCTTTCGTTTCGGATTTTAGGTGTCAGCCACACCAACAGGATGTCGCCTGTTTTCCTATTCATAGTATATGCGATAAAATGAGTTTAGTCAACGGAGAAAGTGAAAAATAATTTGGAAATTTTTTCATTGAGATTTTTAACGGAAACAAGAATGTTCTTGCGATGTTTCATGCAGAGATTCCTGTATATGTGGGTGATTAAGAATGATATCTACATTGGAGCATACTGTACGAAGTTCCCGTTCATATTCGCGTCGGGCGTTAAACTCATCACGCTGTGTTGTCTGTAATTCTATTAAATGGTTCTTTTTTTCTCGCAACATTTTTAGTGTAGGTAGCTTTTTTCCCTGTGATTTTTCTTTGAGTATTCGGAGAGCAGACTCATAAAGGGTGAGTTCTGCACGGTGATCGTCATAAAATTTTTCTTTATTTCGGCTTTTTCGGTAATCGGAATAGATGGATTTATTGGCAAGGTACTGTCCAGTGTAATGAATTTGTTTATTTATACTTTTTAAAGTGTCTTCTGTGGATTTCAGAGTATTTCTGGCGTCAGTGCTTTGAGCCGAGGCATTGGAAAGGGCACTATCTAAATCTTCCTTTCTCTGGAAACCATGTTCCTGTATATAGGCAACTGTTTGAGCCATCATTTTAAGATTAGACAGCTTTACTTTTTGCGTGTATGCCTGACTTTGCTGTGCCTTGATACAGTGCTGCAAATCTGTCACAAGTCGTAAATCAGATTTTATAAAAAGGAAAGAGTGTGTGGTTTCGTCAGTTTGGACAGAAGCTGACGATTTTGATTGTTCTGAAAAATCTGTAACTGGTCTTGGGCTGTCAGTAGAATGTGACTTTTCTGCATGTTGCCTGTTGGAGTTCTCCTGGAATACCAGCAGAAGATGATTTTCTTCATAAAGAGTTCCGAGATTTCTTCCGGTGATGTATTTTTGACGATTAGGATGCAGATAGCTGTATCTGCCACGACTGACTTTAAATGTAATATTATATTTTTCAGACAGTAATCTGGAAAATTCTTCCTGTGATGTCGCCTGTGAAGCAACTGTATCAATCGCGTCACGAAGATACTGCTTCTCCGTTTGAAATGTTGTCTGTCTTGGAGTAAGTCCTTTCTTTTTCAGTTCTGCATTGTGTTCATCGAGCTTTTTTTGACCTCTGCGTTTTGTCCAGTATTCTTTTTCGGATATTTTCTTTTCTGCGGGTGTCAGAAGATCTATCTGGCTTAGTCCATTGGAACGGCACATATCCATAACTTTTTGCTTTAAGTAGATTCTGTATCTGTCAGAAAGATGATGTTTATAGCTGGCTTTTGAATCCCGGTCAAATTCCATATAGGGCTGTGGCTCTGTATCATATTTTCGCACACTGTTGATTACAATATGCACATGAATATTTCCACTGCCATTATGACCATCAGTGTGGGTGCAGACAAGAGCCTGGTGTCCGGGAAAATTTTCTCTGGCATATTCCACGCCAAGTTTCTGTGCCTGTTCCCCTGTCAATCCATGTTCATCCTGGTCCTTTGGATCGAAGCTGATGATATAATGATGCGATTTGATTTCATTGAAAGACTGGTTCTTATGGAAATAAGCATTTGTTTCCTGACATTCCGCTGCAAAGGTAAACGGATCGCAGTTTACACCATCAAGATAGTATTCTTCACGAATGATCATATGACCATTTTCATCAAGGACCGGTTTCTGCGTATATTCATCATGTTGAAAAATTAAGTAGCGTTCAGCTTCTCCATAGTCTGAATTTTTACTTGCGATATGTTTCAGTATTGCCACGAAAATCACCTGCCATTTTCATTACTTTATATTTCATTTCATATAAATCCCGAAGTCGTTTATTTATTTCACCACGCATTTCCTGTGAAAGAACCCCACCCTGATTAAAATATTTTGCAATCTGATTGAGGTTGCTGCCTATCTTTCCGAATTCTGCAAGCAGTTCCTTTATTTCAGGAACATCAGCAACAATTTCGATTTTGGTGTGTACCTGTCCTTTTAAAACTTGTGTTCTCACATAAGCGGCCAGAGACATATTGGCTTGTCTGGCTGCAGTTTCAATAATTGAATATTCGAGATCTGTGAATCGAATAGTAATACGATGATTACGATACTTTTCAGTTTCTTTTTTTGGTCTTGCCATCTATTTTTATCCTTTCCGCTAATATCGTTGGATTCCTTATAAATTTCACAGTTCATAGTGAAAGCCAAGTAATAAAAGCTTATTACGCTGTGACCATGCGAATGGGAACCAATAGAACAATTTTTGATTGTGTTGAGGGTATGGGGAGCAAAATCCCCATCAAGTTGCCTGTTGACAAAATCCGGGAACCGGGTTTCTGGCAGCCAAGGCGAAACTTGCTCTGAAAGAGAAAACCTCTTAATATATAGCCGATTTAGAATAGTAACTAGGAAAGAACATTAAACATTAAACAAAAAAGGCGACCGATTTTTGATATCCCTAGTGAGAGAAATCAGAAATAATAGAAAGTAACGAATTTCAAAATTTATTTGATAAATCAAAAAAATTGATTGACAGTGCCAGAAGTAATATGGGACAAATACCTCATTCATCAACTCCTTTACTTCATCTATGTCCTCTTGATAAATGTTTCCGGTGCTGTTTACCCTCTTTGCAATCTGGTTTAAATTGGAGCTGATACGTCCCAACTCCGTATTATAATTTCGCAGGTAACTGTAATCAACATCATACACATATCCATATAAGATCAGCTTGCACAGGAACGCAGACATACTCTTCATGCCGGATGCTTTGAATTTGGTATTGAGGATGTACTGCTCATCATCGCTGAGATAAAATTACACTGGATTAGTGCGGTTTCACTTTGCCATTTCTGCCACTTCCTTTCTGATTTAGGGTACAAAAAAACTGCTGTAAAATGTTCGATTTTTACAACAGTTCGTTTCAGGTTTTATTCAGTTTTGGGTATAACTATCCACAACAAATTGTAGCAAAAGCGGCAGGAAAGGTCAAGGTATTCCACGGGAAAATCGAAGAAAAAATAAAAGAGGGTTAGGGATACTTCCCTATGGAAATTGATCCGAACAGACGATAAGAGAGTGTGGGGAATTTCGCCTGTGTCATGACACAGGCAATGCTTGCTAAGGTTGTTTTTGGCACACCCTCCGGGAGTGCCGGATGTTTAAAATGTATAAAACTATAGAATTGAGATACATTTACATAGTAGCCCTAACTCACAATTCATATCTTGCTATTGTTCGGTTATCCGAGTATAATCATGCTGAAACCATATTTAGAAGGGATAGATGAAGCTATGGAATATATGTCTGCACCGCAGGCAGCGGAAAAATGGGGTATTTCAGAAAGGCGAGTACAGATACTTTGTAAAGAAAACCGAATACCGGGTGCATCTAAACTTGGGTATATGTGGTTGATACCAAAGGACGCTGAAAAGCCTGTTGATGGACGGCTAAAAAGAACATAAGGAAAATCTTAATAATTTCTCAGGCAATCCATTGTGAATTTAGATGTTGTATTTGCTATACTTAATTGGAAATATGAGCAAAGGAGTTGAAAATATGTCTGAAAAGATATTGATTATAGATGACGAGCAAGATATAGCGGATCTGTTG
>OCPS01000315.1_pt1 | contig 55628 bp, 50 predicted proteins | sample 1538651 | NCBI WGS metagenome assembly OCPS01 (sample SAMN04571715, study PRJEB22368) | human gut metagenome | biome: human gut; material: stool | host: Homo sapiens | place: Luxembourg | collected 2012-09-21 | reverse complement strand
TTTAAAGACAAGACCCTCATGATCACGGGCGGCACCGGCTCGTTCGGCAACACCGTGCTCAAGCACTTCATGGACACCGACCTGGCCGAGATCCGCATCTTCTCCCGCGACGAGAAGAAGCAGGACGACATGCGCCACCGCCTGCAGGAGAAGTCGCCCGAGCTCGCCTCCAAGGTGCGCTTCTTCATCGGCGACGTCCGCAACGCCCAGAGCGTGCGCGACGCCATGCACGGCGTGGACTACATCTTCCACGCCGCCGCCCTCAAGCAGGTGCCCTCCTGCGAGTTCTTCCCCATGGAGGCCGTCCGCACCAACGTCATCGGCACGGACAACGTCCTGCACGCCGCCATCGACGAGGGCGTGGACCGCGTCGTGTGCCTGTCCACCGACAAGGCGGCCTACCCCATCAACGCCATGGGCAAGTCCAAGGCCATGATGGAGTCCATCATCTATGCTAACGCCCGAAACGGCGCCGGCCGCACCACCATCTGCTGCACCCGCTACGGCAACGTCATGTGCTCGCGCGGCAGCGTCATCCCGCTGTTCATCGACCGCATCCGCAAGGGCGAGCCGCTGACGGTCACCGACCCCAACATGACCCGATTCCTGATGAACCTTGACGAGGCCGTCGACCTGGTGCAGTTCGCCTTCGAGCACGCCAACCCCGGCGACCTGTTCATCCAGAAGGCGCCTGCCTCCACGATCGGCGACCTCGCCGAGGCCGTGCAGGAGGTCTTCGGCCGCGTGGGCACCCAGGTCATCGGCACCCGCCACGGCGAGAAGCTGTTCGAGACCCTCATGACCCGCGAGGAGCGCCTGCGCGCCGAGGACATGGGCGGCTACTACCGCGTGGCCTGCGACTCGCGCGACCTGAACTACGACAAGTTCGTCGTGGACGGCAAGGTTGAGACCCAGGCCGACGAGTCCTACACCTCCCACAACACCGAGAGGCTCGACGTGGAGGGCACCATCGCCAAGATCAAGACCGCCGAGTACGTGCAGCTGGCCCTGGAAGGCCGCGAGCACGAGGCGGTGCAGTAGGGTGCGCATAGTAGGCTCGAAAGGCCTTACCTCTCGGATTTCGGATTCGTCAAATGCAAGTAATGCTTGTTTTGAATTAATAAAAGTTTCTGGCAAAGAAAGGCAACTTATGAGCAGCTTTAAAGACAAGACCCTCATGATCACGGGCGGCACCGGCTCGTTCGGCAACACCGTGCTCAAGCACTTCATGGACACCGACCTGGCCGAGATCCGCATCTTCTCCCGCGACGAGAAGAAGCAGGACGACATGCGCCACCGCCTGCAGGAGAAGTCGCCCGAGCTCGCCTCCAAGGTGCGCTTCTTCATCGGCGACGTCCGCAACGCCCAGAGCGTGCGCGACGCCATGCACGGCGTGGACTACATCTTCCACGCCGCCGCCCTCAAGCAGGTGCCCTCCTGCGAGTTCTTCCCCATGGAGGCCGTCCGCACCAACGTCATCGGCACGGACAACGTCCTGCACGCCGCCATCGACGAGGGCGTGGACCGCGTCGTGTGCCTGTCCACCGACAAGGCGGCCTACCCCATCAACGCCATGGGCAAGTCCAAGGCCATGATGGAGTCCATCATCTATGCTAACGCCCGAAACGGCGCCGGCCGCACCACCATCTGCTGCACCCGCTACGGCAACGTCATGTGCTCGCGCGGCAGCGTCATCCCGCTGTTCATCGACCGCATCCGCAAGGGCGAGCCGCTGACGGTCACCGACCCCAACATGACCCGATTCCTGATGAACCTTGACGAGGCCGTCGACCTGGTGCAGTTCGCCTTCGAGCACGCCAACCCCGGCGACCTGTTCATCCAGAAGGCGCCTGCCTCCACGATCGGCGACCTCGCCGAGGCCGTGCAGGAGGTCTTCGGCCGCGTGGGCACCCAGGTCATCGGCACCCGCCACGGCGAGAAGCTGTTCGAGACCCTCATGACCCGCGAGGAGCGCCTGCGCGCCGAGGACATGGGCGGCTACTACCGCGTGGCCTGCGACTCGCGCGACCTGAACTACGACAAGTTCGTCGTGGACGGCAAGGTTGAGACCCAGGCCGACGAGTCCTACACCTCCCACAACACCGAGAGGCTCGACGTGGAGGGCACCATCGCCAAGATCAAGACCGCCGAGTACGTGCAGCTGGCCCTGGAAGGCCGCGAGCACGAGGCGGTGCAGTAGGGTGCGCGTCCTCGTCACCGGCGCCAGGGGCTTCGTCGGAAAGAATCTCTGCTGCGCGCTGAAAAATATAAGAGACGGTAAGGACCGCCGCGAGAAATACGCGAGCCTGCTCCCGCTCGAAGTCATGGAGTACGACATCGAGTCGACGCTCGAGGAGTTGGACGGCTACTGTTCCCGCGCGGACTTCGTCTTCAACCTCGCCGGCGTCAACCGCCCCAAGGACCAATCCGAGTACATGGAGGGCAACTTCGGGTTCGCCTCCACGCTGCTCGAGACGCTCGAGCGCCACGGCAACAAGTGCCCCATCATGCTCTCCAGCTCCGCGCAGGCGAGCCTTTCGGGCCGCTTCGAGGGCTCGGTCTACGGCGAGTCCAAGCTCGCGGGGGAGGGCCTGTTCCGGGAGTACTCCGAGAGGACCGGCGCGCCCGTGCTCATCTACCGCTTCCCCAACCTCTACGGCAAGTGGTGCCGCCCGCGCTACAACTCTGCCGTGGCGAGCTTCTGCGACGCCGTCGCCAACGGCCGCCCCTACACCGTCAACGACCCCAATGTGAAGCTGGAGCTTCTCTACATCGACGACCTGGTCGAGGAGATGCTGGGCGCCCTGCTGGGGGAGGAGCACCTCTGCGGATACGACGGGTTGGAGCGTGTCGACGGAGTTGATTTCTGTTTCGTCCCCAGGACCGACGTGAAGACCCTGGGCGAGATCGTCTACCTGCTGGGCTGCTTCCGCGACAGCCGCGAGACGCTGTCGGTGCCCGACCTGACCGAGGGATCATTCTCCAAGAAGCTCTGGAGCACGTTCCTGTCCTACTACGAGCCGGGACACTTCGCCTATAGCCTCAAGCCCAACGTGGACGACCGTGGCTCCTTCACCGAGTTCCTACGCACGCCGGAGCGCGGCCAGGTCTCGATCAACGTGAGCAGGCCCGGCATCACCAAGGGCAACCATTGGCACATGAGCAAGTGGGAGAGGTTCCTGGTGGTCTCCGGCACCGCAAGCATTAAGCTGAGAAAGGTGGGGGAAGACGCGGAGGGCAACCCGTTCCCCGTCGACGAGTACGTCGTGAGCGGCTCAGAAATGCGCGTCGTCGAGATGATCCCCGGCTACACGCACTCCATCACCAACCTGTCCGACACCGAGGATCTCGTGACGGTCATGTGGGCCAATGAGCCTTTCGACCCAGAGAATCCCGATACATATTTTGAAACAGTCTAATTATGAACTTCGTCAGACGGTTCTTATCTATTAGGCTCGACTGGTTGTTTATTGGGCTTATCGTTGGATTTGCGGTTTGTCTCAACAGCTGTAGCGCTGTATCGACATTGAAGGGCTACTCGTCGTTGTGCTTGCCCTTTGCACTTCTAGCTTGCTTGCTTTTGCTCATGTTCACAGATGTGGAAAAGAATAATACTGCGTTAACTGGTGGGCTTCTTGTGTTTGTGCTACCGGTTGTTTTTTCCGCTTTAGCCAATTTTGACAATTCAAATGTTGTCAATTCCCTAACGCTATTAAGCTGTATTTTCTTGGCTTACCTTTGTGTAAGAAAATTTGGTTCCATTCTCATGTGCCGCATTTTTGTAAAGCTTATGTGCATTAGTGCTGCTATGTCTCTCATACTCTATCTTGCCACCAATTTATTGCGGTTGAATCTGCCATTCCCCGTACTTGAAAACGTTAATGGAATTCATTACAAAACCATCTTCATTGTTTCTCAGTATGCTGAAACATATATTGATGGCAGTAAAAGTATGGGGTTTTTCTGGGAAAGCGGTATTTTTGCTTCCTATCTGCTTCTTGCTATTGCGATTGAATTCATGGTCAAGGAAAAAGCATCGATCAGAAGGTTGGCCTTGCTCGTTATTGCGCTGTTTACAACCGGCTCTACGGCTGGTTATCTGATTCTTCCAATTGCTCTAACTATTGGATTGCTGAAGAGTGGCGGACGTGGACGTGTGGCGATCTCTGTTGGTATCGTCATTGTCGTTTTATGGATCTTTGCAAATTATTCAGCAATTCAAGACGCGTTGGTGCAGATCAACCCAACCCTTTTTTGGAAGCTCGGGGATGCCGACGCTGTTACAAAACTAACGAGGCTTCAGTCTCCGAGCGTTTGTTGGGACCTATTTTCCGCGAATCCGTTTTTTGGATTGGGCTACGGAGATGCTCTAGAAGCCTATTCAACCGTTGCTGCGAGCTCTGCTACCATCGATTCTTTAACGACGACTAGCTTCTTTCAACTAGCTGCTTTCGGCATTTCTGGATTTGCTATGTGGGGAATTACGATATATGCGCTCACAGGAACTGGGCGCCTTCCCTTGTCCTCAGGTATTATGCTCGTTCTTCTGTTCATCATAATAATCAACAAGGAACCGCATACCGCTTCTGTGATGACCTACATTCTGCTCTTTTCCTTTCTCTCCTTCACTGGCAAGACTTCAGAAAAAGCTTTAAATTTACACCATGGGGGTACGTATGCATAGCAGCCTAAAACTTAGCGTTGCGGCAAACGCGGGGATTAAGGTCCTGGCCCTCATTGTGTCCCTGCTTTCAACGCCTCTTATGATGTCATTCTTTTCGAACGACACCGTTCTTGGTGCTTGGTTCACAGTACTCTCCGTGCTGAACTGGATCTCATTCTTTGATTTTGGGATCGGCAATGGGCTGCGCAATGATTTGACTTATGCGCTTAATGAAGGCAATAAGGAGAGGGCTCGAGTTGTAATTTCCTCGTCGATTTTCGTTCTCGGTACAGTTGTACTTGCATTGATTCCTTTAGGCGCAGCGGCATCTGTACTCGTCAACTGGAATTCAGTCTTCTCAGTCGGTACGGATGAGATTTGCGAAACAACTCTTGCCGTATGCATGGCCATTGTCATCGTAGGGACCTTGTTGCAGCTTGTTCTCAAACTCGTGAATTCACTCCTCTACGCTGTTCAACGAAACGCTACTCCAGCGCTTCTTCTCCTCATCTCAAGCTGCCTCATCCTTATTGCCATAGCCTTCCCACCCATTCTGGCAATGAATGGTGAGAGACTCATGTATATGTGCGTGGTCGAGATGATCGCTCTATCGGCTCCACTTGTTGTCGCCGCCTTCGTACTTTTCACAACCGATCTTAAAGAGTATGTTCCAAGATTCAAAGACGTACGGACGAGTTACTTTAGTTCGCTTGGCTCGCTTGGCATCCAGTTCTTTATCATTCAGATTTCCTTGCTTTTTGTATCGTCGACTAACGAGCTATTTATCGTTTCACTCTGTGGTTCCGAAAGTGTTGTACCTTACTCCGTGGCATACAGGGTATTTAACCTAATCCTCGTATTCTTTGGAGTCATGGCTCAGCCCATTTGGTCCGACATGGCTGGCTCCTATTCATTGGGCAACAGAAGTAGGCTTCTTTCGGTGCACAGGAAGTATCTGTGGCTCTCGGCCATCGCATCTGCCGGGACAATCATAATAGGACTCTTCGTTAATCCCATTCTAATTTTATGGTTGAGAGGGCAGGCACCCACACTTACGTTCGCTGAGTCCGCTTCCCTTGTCTTCCTTGTCGTTGCCACTGTTCTCACTAATTCTGAAACATGCTTGGGAAACGCTACCAATCGTTTGAGACCCCAAGTGATTTTCTATTGCCTTGGCGCTATAGCAAAGTATCCGATTTCTGCCGGGTTGTCTATTATTGCTCAAGGCTGGGCTTCCGTTGTGTTTGCGAACGGTCTCGTTCTCGTCCCCGTTCTGATTTCTCAACACATTTCAAATCGATGGCTTACTTCGGGTAGCGAGGAGGATCCCCTTGGGCCTAAGTAAAAATAGAGAAGTACTTTTCTTTGTTGGCGGATTGTTCCCACACGAACGTGAGGCTGAAATAAGAAAGTTAACGAAATCAGGGCTTCAGAGCGCCGCAAACAATCTCCAATGGAAGTTCGTCAAAGGATATGACTCTTGTCTGGGCGCTGAAAATGTCCATATTTTTAACTCTGAGTACATTGGCTCCTTTCCGAAGAGATACTCCGGCCTCTATATTCACCGATATACTTTCCAGCACTCCAAAACCTCTAATGAAGACGTCGGTGCTGGCTTCATTAATCTTCCTGTCTTAAAGGAGTTTTCACGCGCCGCAAGACTATGTTCTGAGATCGATAGGATTGACTGCGACATCTGTGCACAGCTTTACTTTGTAGGCTATGCCGCCACCTATCCCATTGTGACCGCCCTCCATCATGCGAAAAGGAAATTTCCTGATAGTGTTGTCGCCCTTATCGTTCCAGATTTACCTCAATATATGGAGCTGAGTAGACGTGGCACGGGATTCCTGCACAAGCTGAAGAACCATATCGTTTCAAAACGCATGAAGGGTATGGACTGCTACGTTCCCCTGACTGCAGCAATGGCTCCTTATCTTGGAGTTGATTTGAGCAAGTGCTCTGTCGTCGAAGGCATTGCTGATGATTATGTTGCTTCTAACCTTGGTACTACCGCTCAAGATCTTCCTGAACGGTATATCCTCTACACGGGGATGCTCCAATACCGGTACGGTCTAGGCGAGTTAATTTCAGCATTTAAAGAGCTTGACGATACAGGAATCGGCCTTGTTATTTGCGGCGACGGCGAGGCAGCAAATGAAATTGCGGCTCTGCAGTCTGAAAATCCTATGGTGCGATACCTTGGCGTATTGCCACCTCAAGAGATTAAAGGCCTACGCAACGGTGCCACCCTTCTCGTGAACCCGCGCAAGAACGAGGGGGATTACACGAAATTTAGTTTTCCCTCGAAGATGATGGAGTACCTTGCATCGGGAGTGCCGACCGTCGCCTACTGGCTAGATGGAATGCCTAATGACTACAAAGGTCTTTTCATTGATGCAACAGACGGCGGCCTAAAGGCTGCTTTAAATCGAGCTCTCGCTATGGATTCTGAAAAGTTGTACCAACTTTCCTCTCGTGCGAAAACCTACGTCCTCAACCACAAGAATTCAAAGAATCAATGCGCACGTACTCTTGAACTATTCAGAAAGGAGTCTATGTACATTGAGCGATAATCACTTTTTCAATATTCCCGTCGCAATATTCATTTTCAAAAGACTCGATACTCTTGAAAGGATTTTTGAAAGACTCGCTGAGATTCGCCCTAGCAAGCTCTACCTCATCGCTGACCAGGGAAGAGATGAGGCAGAACGCCTCGCTGTCGACAAGGTGAGACACCGTGTCGATTCCCTAATTACTTGGGACTGTGAGGTTGTAAGAGACTACGCTAATGAGAATAGGGGCGTATACGGAAACATCGCACTTGGCGCGAAGCGAGTCTTCGAGCGGGAGCCAGTTGCCATTTTCTTGGAGGACGACAATTTACCTTCAGCCTCTTTCTTTCCCTTCTGTGCAGAAATGCTAGCGCGATATCGTGACAATGATAAGATCCTTTGGATCTGCGGAACTAATTATCTATCGCAATACAAAGCGCCGCAGAATGCTTCATACGTTTTTACGAGACAGCTTATGCCTTGCGGATGGGCATCGTGGGGAGACAAGTTCCTCTCTTCCTACGACTTCGAGCTTAACAAGACGACTCCAAAGGACAAGAGGCGCGCTCGCAACACATATTCGGTGCGGCGACTCTACCTTCAGCAGCTATTCAACGTGGAGTACGAAAAAGCGCACAAGAGCCGCACCGGTCGCTACTATTCTTGGGATTATCATATGGCATGGACTCTCAGGGCTGGCGAGTTTTATGGCGTCGCCCCGTCAGTGAACCTTATAGAGAACATTGGTGTTGACGACTGCTCGGAGCACGGCGGCAACGACCTCTCGCTAGACATGACGAACCGGTTTTGTTCAATGGAAGGTTACGAACTCCCATTTCCGCTCAGACATCCTGAGGCTGTTGAACTCGATAAGACATATGAGCGGCTAATCGAGCGGAAGTTGCTGTACCCCATCAAGGATTACATCGGTGCACTTGTTAAGCTGGCTGCAAATCGACTGTTTAACTTTCCGCCGGACCTCTCACTCAGGCAAGCGATTAAGAAGGATTTAAAATGACTAATATGGTAGAAGATAAGATGGTTCGATTCAAAAACGATGGCCGCCTGAAACTGCTGATCATCGTGGGCACGCGCCCCGAGGTCATCCGCCTGTCCGAGGTCATCAAGAAGTGCCGCCGCCACTTCGACTGCCTGCTGGCGCACACCGGGCAGAACTACGACTACACGCTCAACGGCATCTTCTTTCGCGACCTGTCGCTGGACGACCCGGACGTCTACCTGGACGCCGTGGGCGCCGACCTGGGCGAGACCGTCGGCAACATCATCGCCGCAAGCTACAGGCTCATGGACCAGGTGAAGCCAGACGCGTTGCTGATCCTAGGTGACACCAACAGCTGCCTGTCCGCCATCGCGGCCAAGCGCTTACACATCCCCATCTTCCACATGGAAGCGGGCAACCGCTGCAAGGACGAGTGCCTGCCCGAGGAGACCAACCGCCGCATCGTCGACGTGATCTCCGACGTCAACCTGGCCTACTCCGAGCATGCCCGCCGCTACCTCAAGGACACCGGCTGCGCCCCGGAGCGCACCTACGTCACGGGCTCGCCCATGGCCGAGGTCCTGCGCGCCAACCTGGACAAGATCGAGGCCTCCGACGTCCTCTCCGAGCTCGATCTGGAACCAAAGAAGTACATGCTTCTCTCGGCCCACCGCGAGGAGAACATCGACACCGAGGCGAACTTCACGAGCCTGTTCACCGCCATCAACGCGCTCGCGGAGAAATATGACATGCCGATCCTGTACTCCTGCCACCCGCGCTCCCGCAAGCGCCTGGAGGCCACCGGCTTCAAGCTCGACCCGCGCGTGCGCATGCACGAGCCCATGGGTTTCCACGACTACAACTGCCTGCAGATGAACGCCTTCGCGGTGGTGTCCGACTCCGGCACCCTGCCTGAGGAGTCCAGCTTCTTCGCCTCTATCGGCCGCCCGTTCCCGGCCGTGTGCATTCGCACCTCCACCGAGCGCCCCGAGGCGCTGGACAAGGCATGCTTCACGCTCGCCGGCATTTCCGAGAAGGGGCTGCTGCAGGCAGTACACACCGCCGTCGAACTCGACGCGGAGGGGTCGCTGCCCGAGGCGCCCGTTCCCGACTACGCCGACGAGACCGTGTCCACCAAGGTGGTCAAGATCATCCAGAGCTACACCGGCGTCGTGGACAAGATGGTGTGGAGGAAGAACCTGTAATCGACGGGGTTTGAACTATGGAGTCGCTGGATGGCAAAAGAATCCGATAGCTTTGCCAAGAATTTAGCAATTTCGGTTATAACCGGCCTGTTTACTATTGGCGCCGAAGTGGCTGCAGCCTATTTGGTGCCACAGGTGCAAAATCCGATAATAGTTAACAATAATGTTGTTATATCTACAGACGATTATGAAAAAGCGGTAGACAGGATTCAAGAGCTCGAAGAAGAGCTTAATCAACTGAGGCCTGTGAACTCGAACGAGAACAGCAGCACTGGAAACAGTGCTGCTTCTGGCGTATCGAGCCGGGCATTATTGAAAGATAAGCCCGGCTCGTCATCCAATTATTCACAGTCAGGCGATACGAACGCGAAAGATACTGCGGGAAATCGCTATGACCCCAACCACTGGGGAATTATTGGATCTTGCTCAGCTTGCAGTGGCTTTGCCGACTATTATTTGGGCGGAAACTATTCCAAGCTGTCCATTACCATCGCCCCATCCAGCACAAATATTGATGGAAAGGGCAACTCTACTTCATTCGAAATTCTTGTTAAATACAAAGGCGATTCCGATTTCAGATGCATTCATACTGAAAAAAACATCAGTAAATCGACCTCTCCAATTCAGCTTGAGAACTTAGATATTTCTGGTGCCGAATGGATTGAATTCAAAGCTATAGAAAATGTAGATGAGGGCCATTTAAACGGCAACGTACTAATGATTGCCGATGCCATTGTTGGTTAGTTTCTAGCCTACTTGGCGTTTGTGCTTAGAGCTTCTAGCTGCAACTGTTGTTGATATCCGGAGAAGAAAAATTACTAAGATTGGTTCATAGTCTGTGCGTTTGATAGAAACTAATCATTGCATGGCTGCGCGCTTTAATAGACTGCCAAAACCGTACATCATTGAATCAGAGTTTATAAACTCCCGATTTTCAGGAAACGGCAATCAACTATGAGTGTTCGAAAAATTCCAGATGGACCAGCATACATTTCGTATAAAGATATGTCTGGTCTTGTTACCTTGTCGTTTTTGAAGGCATGGGCAAATAACGACAGCATGGAGATGGGAAGGCTTGGCTTCTTTTATCCTCTTGTTTTGTCCGCTATCGAGGCACAGGGAGCTAAGGGCTTTAAGGCTTTAGCAATACAAAAAACCATTCAGTTGCGATCTGGAATTCTATTGCCTCTACCCGTGGTTATGGAGTTGATAAAACTTGCGCGGCGGGAGGGGCTGCTAGGACATTCAAAAGAAACAAAAACCTATTTCCTTTCTAATAAGGTTGAATTTCCTCAGATAGCCTCAACCAGTGAGCAAGATAAGATTGCTGAAGATATTGACAATCTGGTCTCAAGTCAAATTGAGTTTGCTTCTAGTAAGAATTTGACGTTAGAAAAAGATGAGGCCATTTCCGGTTTAGTTGATTTTCTAACCGTCTATGCCGGTCTTAAGGTTGAAAAACCAAGAGATGATTCTCCTTGGAATGAAAGCCTGGCTGCTTGCTTTATTCAATCTATAAAAGACCCCGATCAACAAGAGGTTATTGATAACTTAACAAAAGGTGCCGTTCTTTATGGCGCTGCTTTTGTTAAAGATTTTCGCAACGAAAAAGAGTTGACCTTCTCAAACACAACTGTATATCTTGACACTCCTGTTGTTCTAGCCCTTTTGAATTACTGCGAAGATTCGGAAGGGCAATTTGCTTCCGAGGCAGTTGATTTAATACGTGGGGCGGGTGCGAAAATCTCTGTTTACGAGAGCACTGTAGACGAAGTCAAGAATATATTGACGAATTCATACAATAGTTTTCAGAACCCTAAGTACTGGTTAGATTACGAAATAAATCGAATGATATCCCAGCAGGGAATAACGAAGGGCGATTTGTGGGAGCGTATTATGACGCTCGAAGCTGACATTGAATCGCTTGGTGTCAACATAGTGCGTAATCCCGACGCGCCGCTTGACTATCCGATTGACATAAATAAGCTTGTAGCTGCTATATCCGATAAAGATGGTTCTTCTGATTCCACTAGGGTCAAATATGACGAAAAATCTATTGCCTCGATTGCTATTGAGCGTCGGGGAAACGATGAACGTAGTCTGTTCAACTGTGTTTCAGTTATGGTAACTACAGCGTATTCGTCTGTTAGGTCAATTGCTAAATGGTGGAGAAATGACGAAGACAATATAGGGGTTCCACCGTTAATGGGATTACGAGAAGTTGCAAATAGTTGTTGGCTTATTCATCCAAATGAGGATATTTCGATTAGGTCATCAGTTTTAGCAGCGCGTTCATCATTGATGAAGCCAAGCGATAAAGTCTTCAAGGACTTTGCAGCATATTATCGAGATGCAATTTCCGTAGACAAACCTACTGCTGATAAACTGCCTTCGCTGGTTTTTGGCGATGCTGCGATGATCGCATTAAAGTTACAGGAGATATCGACTGAAAAAGGAGACACAACTGACATAGATCATGAAATGGTATTCAATGCCGCAAAAGAGGAAGCTGATCGCCGTGTTGAACTCCTCGCAAATGAGAAAACCGAAGTACTGCGTAAACAATACGAAGAAGATAAAATAATCTATGAAGACTCGCTGAGAAAACAGCTTCAGAATGAAATCGATGCGAAAGTTCCAGCTCTTGCTGAGAAAATTGGGCAAGACTTATTTAGTGATAAGATTGAATCGTTAAAGAGTTACCGTAAGAATCAATTATTTGGTATTTTCAAAATTGTGTTCCGTTTGACAATTATCATAATAACAATTCCTTCAGTTCTCTTACTTAGCCATTTATTATTGAACATTTATGATTTCTTTGCACCTTTCTTTGGATCTAGCGAGTATGATCCCGAAACTGTAATCAATATTTCCTGCACGCTTTTGGGTGTTATTGGATTTAAGATTAGTATCGATAAAGTTCCTGCTTTATGCGCGAATAAACTTTCTGCATGGATTGCCAATATGGATTATCCATCATAGTGATTGCTCGTAGACGCTGATATGCCGTTGGAATAAAGCAATGTTAGGTTTGGCGAATATCAATAGCTATAGCTTAGCTGCAAATTGTCTAGCAATGTAAGCCCCACTTCGAAGCATATATACGATGAAATTAAGTGTCTACAGTTTAGGGTGGTGCTCCATATCCCGATGGCCAATGCGGCTTACCACAGTGTGGGGTAGGTGCGGCATCACCCGTTATCTAAACCGTTAGAAATGTTATTCATTAATATCTGTAGCAACTAACATCCTTTGCGGTAATCCTGAGCGAGTTTCCTGATACATTAGTACCGATTTCATGTATATAGTCAAGAAACTCTCGACTTTGCAAAATGGTTTTAGCCCTAATTAACGTATCTCCAGTTTTACAGGTAATCACTATTCCGGCATAGACGACTGAATCTTGGTCTACCTCATACACATGAACACTATCTGTTACCACCGTTGACATTATCAGTTTATTTTTGGCAACCGTATTTAGCCCCTGTTTCCTCCCGTATTCGAACCATTTTGCCCCACCATCAGTGGCACGTTGATCAAGAAGTGTTTTATGCGCTTTTAGGTAGCGATAGCAAAGCGGATAATCATGACGGAGCTGGGTTTCATCATACGAATCTACAGTGTCTTCCGAGATCCGATATGGAAATACGGCATACTGCGTCTTTCCAAGTCGCATCGACTTTGGGCTATACGCACTCCTAAGCATGGTGTTTTCAATTTGAGACCCATCATATAAACGGATGGCTGAATCATTAAGATCTTCGACATTACTCGAATCGATGATAAATACCTTATTGGATAAGGTTGCAATTGAATTTGACACCTTGTAGTCGTCTCCAAAGAGACGGCTGCCTTCCTTATTGCCGTTATTATTGAATGTCCACTTTTCTTTCTCTAAAGTTTCGATAGATAGAGTTTTTAGAGAAGAGTCTTCGGCTGAATTGTAACTATAGGTCCCGTTGTTGCCTTCTTTATTCAAAACAATAATTGCAGATGAGGTAAGCACATCAAATAGCTGTTGATTTCTGTAGTCAACAATCTTTACCAGCAGGGGTTTAATTAAATCTCGAAGGGAAGATGCGAAAACGTTTTTAAAACAGCTATTGGGAACAATATAAGCTAGACGCCCAGCGTCGGACAATTGGTCTATTGCTTTTTCAAAAAAAGCATAATAGTAATCGAATTTACCCTTCGAGCATGTCTTGAATTGCTTTTTTAGCGCGGACCGAGTTTCACTCTCAATATCCTTATAACTTATATAGGGGGGATTGCCGATAATATAGTCAAATTCGAGACAGACGTTAGTGTCAAACAGGGAATCGATATTTAAAAGATTCCACCTTACATTTCGGATTCCATACTTTAAAGCAATCAGATTCAGTCTTTCACCGGCTTTACTACAACAGTCTGCATCAATATCCGCGGCATATATGTCGCTCTCTAGCCCTTCTTTTATTTGCTCAGTTGTTAGTCCGCTGTTAAGGCAATCCTCGATATACCTTTTTACAATTCCGATAAGAATGTTGCCGGTGCCACAGGAATTCTCATAAACTTTTTTCCCAAAAAGATCATTGCGGTAAGAAGCCTCATCAAGGAGTTTGTTCACAATGTTGTCAGGTGTAAAAACCTGGCATTTATCTTGCATGCCATCTCCTAAATCTTCTATCTAAACGACCATTTTAGTAATTAACTTCTCAGTTCAAATAAAATGCGAAAGTAAATCAAAGTAAAATGCAAATTATGACAATCGTTTTATACAGATACATTGAGCAGTCTATGGATTAATTGGAGCGATCATGGGTCTAAGGGAAGAGATCGAGATACAGTCGAAAGCCATATCGACCGATTCATATCAAATGTCAATTGGCGAGCTGATTAATTTATATCATGATGGTGAAATTGATATTCATCCAGAGTTTCAGCGTATGTATCGTTGGAGCAAAACTCAACGTGTAAAGCTAATCGAGTCAATTTTACTGGGCATTCCTCTTCCCTCCATCTTTGTCGGAGCCCGCAAGGATGGTATTTGGGATGTAATCGATGGAGTGCAACGCCTTTCGACAATTTACCAGTTTGTCGGAATACTAAAGGATGATAAAGGCAACCTTGACGAACCTCTTGTTCTGGAGTCTACCAAGCATCTTCCATCTCTCAAAGATGTCCAATGGGACTCAGATGATGAGGCGACCGCTCTACCGACCGATCTTAAAATCAAGTTTAAACGTTCTCGTATCGATGTGACGATTGTCCTTAATACTAGTGATGCCGACAGTAAATACGAATTATTTCAAAGATTGAATACTGGCGGAACTAATTTAAGTGAGCAAGAAGTTCGTAATTGTCTCATTATCATGAGTAACTCTAAGTTTTATGATTTGCTTTGCACCCTCGCAATCAATGTAGACTTTAACAACTGCGTCCCACTCTCGGAAATGAAAGAAACTAATCAATATCGAATCGAGCTGATAATTCGTTTGCTCGCTGCTGTCTACTGCAACGAAATTGACCCTTCCGTTTCTGATATCGGCCCATATCTAGATGAGGCTGCCATTGCTTTAAGTTCAATGGATTCCTGCTTTGACGAGATGAAGCTAACGTTTGAAGGTACCTTCTCGCTGCTCAACCAAGCTTATGGCGAGGATTCATTTAAAAAATATGATGCAGAAAAAGGGAAAAGGTGTGGCGCATTTCTTGTGGGCCTTTATCAATCAATTGCTACAGGCGTATTTGCAAACTATGAAACCATCAGCACGAAGCGTGATCCGAGTAATTTCATTAAGACCAAGACCGATGCGATTCTGAACTCAGAATCTTATTCCAGGGCTTCAGTTCATGGCGTTAGAGCTTTAGATAAATTCCGGATCATGTCGGAATTTGGCATTCAAACCTTTATGAATTAAGGTTTCTCAGAATGAAGGTAACGAGCGAAGGTAACTTAATCGATAAAATTGAAAAAGATTCAGCGAGCAGGAAGAAGGAGCTGACTTATGTGAAATTACGCGTAAGTCAGGCTGATGGCGAATCAGTTAAGTATGAAATTCGTTCTGCCATCCTCCTTCTTTATGCTCATTGGGAAGGATCGATAAAGAATATTTCAGAGCGGTATCTTTGTTACATATCCTATCTTGGTAAGGATTTCGCAAGCCTAGCTCCTAACTTTTATGTTCTACAAGCCAAGCGCTGTATAAAGAAATTTCAAACAAATACTAATAAATATACCGCTTACGTTGGGCATCTTTCAGAACTCGAAAACCTAAAAAATGAGATTATGGACCATCATTTTTATGAAGATATAATCAATACTCAGAGCAATCTGAATTATGATGTGCTAATCGAAATACTTGATGACATTGGGTATACCGGTGATCGAAATCCATACTTACTGGATAAGGGTTTAATTGATGAGTCCCTGCTTGGCTCTAGAAATGAAATAGCACACGGTGGAATGTACTCTTCAGCTGATCTTAAAATGGATGCAAAAGAGTATTGTATTTTGCATGATAAGATTTGCCAGTTAATGGAGCTATTCAAACTGGGTGTGCTGGATATGGTTGAAAGCAAATCCTACTTAGCATCTAAAGAATAGTAACTTGAGTTTAAAATTGGAAATCCTTTCCAGCCCTGTTGGTTGATTGCCTGTCCACATAACCATGCTTATGATACGGCTGCTATTGCCTGCCCAAGGACACCAAGCAGCTGCTCGCCAACTACAGGGACGTGCCGCAGAACCTAATCGAGGCCATCGTGGATGCCAACCGCACCCGCAAGGACTTCGTGGCCGACGAGGTGCTGCAGATGGCGTGGGACTGCGTGTACGTCGGCAAGGAGAGGCCGGTCGTGGGCGTCTACCGCCTGACGATGAAGTCCAACTCCGACAGCTTCCGCGCGAGCTCCATCCAGGGCGTCATGAAGCGCGTGAAGGCCAAGGGCGAGCCCGTGGTGGTCTACGAGCCCACGCTGGACGCGCCGGAGTTCTTCGGCTCCGAGGTGACCCACGACCTGGAGGCCTTCAAGGCCGGCTGCGACGTGATCGTCGCCAACCGCTGGAGCGACGAGCTCGCGGACGTGGCGGGCAGAGTTTACAACAGGGATCTGTTTTAGAGGGACTAGGGGAGGGTTGCCTGTACTTGGTAGGGCCTGGCCTACAGCGAAGTCACCTTAGCTGAGGACGGGGTGTATCGGCTAGCGCCGATACACCCCGTCTTTCCTAGTTATCAGCAATTACAATAACGGATACCGAATGTGCGAGTTCAGCAAGTTCTGCAAGTAGGGAAGACATTAGCTGCTAAATATATTGACTCAGCAAACACTTGATCTAGTGCTGCAAATCCGGGAATGACCGATTGGAGAACACGCAATGCAAGCCAAAGAAATCACCGAGGCAATTAAAAACTACATGCAATGTGACACCATTGGCCTTCAAGCTTTAGTTCTGCATGGCGAATGGGGTTCGGGGAAGACGTATTATTGCGAGAACGATCTTAAAGCCGCTCTAAAAGATATAGACGTAAAGACATGTCGCGTGTCGCTATTTGGCGTTTCCGACTATGATGAGATCTGCAATAGAGTTCTGGCTTCACGACTCCATATTTACGAAAACGCAAAAGATCGCGTTGGTACCGCGATGAACGTTTTTAAGAAAAGTGCTATTGAAGCCGGCACCTCAGCATTGAATAGCAAACTTGCAGATTTAGGAATTCAGATATCAGTAAATTCCGACTTGCTGCTGTCTTTAATCGACATGACGAAAGTTCTCGTAATATTGGACGATTGCGAACGCAGTAGCTTCGCCCATGATGACCGTTCATTTCTTGGGTTCGTTAACAATATGGTCGAAAACCATGGTTGGCATGTGATGCTCGTTAGGAATCAGCCTCTGTCTTTTGAGGATGACTGTTCTGTTGAAAAGGCGGTTATACGCCAAATCGAATATGAGCCCGACCTACAGGTGCTTTACCGAGTCATGGTAAAGGACAACCTGCGCATTCCCAAACATATCGACTTCGAAGTCATGGATGCAATTGCTGAAGGACTGAAGGGATCCCTTGTCAATATAAGGGCTCTATTAAGATCAATTCCGTCTATTAACTGCGCATTAAATACGTCGGTTCTTTTCGATGAAAATATCGATTTTCATGGAAGAGTAAAAGCGTTCTCAGATTTTGTTGGCTATACAGTTCAAGCATCAGCAGGAATAGTTCCCGATGAGCCTAAAGACGCGAAAAAATCAATGAGCATTTTCAATGCGTCTGAACTTCAGGAATATGACAACTATCTTACTTTATCAAAGGCCCTTGCCCCTTTAACTGAAGGGAAGGATATAAACCCAGAAACTGTTAAGAGTTCTTTCAAAAAATTTGTGCTGAAGAAAAACCCCAATTCCGCTGCAGACGTCGAGGCCCAAGAAATGGAATACCATTGGGGCGCTTTGCACTGCTTGGAAGACAGTGAGGTTGAATTGCTGGCGAACGAACTTAAAAACATGCTAGCTAAGGGGCAGTATTCTCAAGAATGGTTCTATAAGATCATTGGGTTTTCACTTAATCTTATTAATCTTGGGTTCTGGGATGAATCATATCGCGAGAAGCTTCTCGATTCGCTTCGGCTCGCCGCAAATCACGACCCCAAGTGCGACGCTGCTGCTTTGAGGCAAGAACGAGATAATTTTAATGATTTTTATGGTACAGATGCCAATCTCATAATGGACAAACTTATAACTGAGGTTGAACAAGATGAAAGGGAGCGAGATTTAAATCGCATCAGTTTTGAGTTTTCTATAGTTGACCAAAACACAGGTAAAACAATCTCCGCGTTTTTTGAAGAAGTCATTAAATCCGAGCACCAAAATAGAATACTGGATGTACCAGCTGAAACTGTGGCCATGTCAACCTATGAAGGAACCGCCGACTCACAAAATTCTCTGCATTCATTTTTTCATACCGGCATGGAGAGATATAGAGACAAGCGTAGCCTGAATGAAGCCGTTGGATGGTTAAAAAAGATTGACGCTCAACTTGTCAAAGTGGGGTCCAAATCTCGCATGGGCGGACTGAGAACTAAATGGATTCGCAATGACATCAAGGAGGCAATCGAAACATTGAGCGAAAGGGCGCAGTGCGCATCAACTGAATCTGATTCCGTTATGTGATTACGCCTAGTAGCTCAACGCCTTGCCGATGCCATGCGCTTGTTCAACATATCAGAAGCTTCCTTTCACCGATTGGCAAAACGATTTACACCTAATTCCTGGCACTGTTCAGGGACATTTTCTTTGTTTGTGCCTTGATCTCGCTAAACTGATAACTGCTGCTACCAGGGCATTTTCTGGTGCACATTCTATTGGCTCCTGCAAAGATCGGAGCGGGTATGTTTGCTGCCGAGTCCCACACCAGCCGTCATCACATTGCGATTGTTGTCATGGCCTGCCTATGCATTTTGCTGGGCGGGCCTTCTTATGCCGCGGGCGCGGAGAGCCTCATCATTACGGGCGCGACGTACTACGAGCCGGGCGCGTCGGGCCCCGGCTGGGCCTGGACCGATGCCGACCACCTGGAGCTTAACGGCTACGCTGGCGAGGCCATCGGCGCCGAGGGCGACCTGGTGCTGACGCTTGCAGGGCAAAACTCCGTGACGGAGTCGCATGCGCCCGATGCGGACATCACGCTGTGCGGCATGGAGGTGTGGGGCAACCTGACGCTTCGCGGCATCGGTACCCTGAAAGCAACGGGCTCGCAGTGCGGGATCCACGTCTCGCAGGCGCTCGTGGTGGACGGATGCACCGTCGATGCCCGGGCGGACGGGGCCGATATTACGGACGAGGCGGTGGCCGGCGTGATCGCAGGCGACATGGCCGTGCGCGGCGGCGGGCGCGTCGTTGCCGCGGGCGCCGGGTCCGGAGCGGGCGTGCGCGCCCACGGCGTGTATCTGCAGGATGCGGGCCTTGGCGATGGTGACGCCGGCTGTCGGCTTTCCGTCGACGCCTCGTGGCTTGATGCGACCGGTGCCGATGGCGGTGTTGCGTGCTTGGGTGGGTCGCTTGTGTCTGCGCTGTTTGTGACGCCTGTTGGTGGGGCTTTTGGTGCTAGTGGCGTGGATGATGCTGACGGTGCGGTGGCCACGCATGTGGTGGTTGAACCCGATGTCGCCACGCCTCCGGCGGGGGAGACCGACGGGCGCGAGGTGCCTGGATGCGGGGCGGGCGAGCCTTCCGCCGATACAAGCCCCGCTGCTGGAGAGCCCACCACGGTGCCCACGGCAAATCCCTCGCTGAAACCCGCGGCCGAGACAACCAAGACAACAACGACAGCGACCAAGACCACGGTGTCCACATCCTCCAGGCCCAAGACCGCAACCGCAACCACTGCGGCGCTCCCCAAGACCGCCGACAGCAACTGGATCGCCGCTTCCTTAACGCTTTTCCTGCTGGGAACAGCGCTCCTGGCTGCCGCATGTCGTTGTTGAGATAGCTGCCATTTGGAAGAAAGGGACATCCACAAGGTATAGCTATTTGTTTATTTGTTAATAGGCGCCCAATTATCGAAGGCAGGGGCCATACGGACACGACCATAGGCTGTATCGCGACATGCGACCCAGGTCCACATGAGTGAGACAGGCATTCAATAATGTCGCAGGTTGGACTGAAGGCAACGAAAGGGCACCAGGATCTATGTCGACCCTGGTGCCCAAGCGAAAGACCATCAGAGTTCCTCGCAATATTCGGCGGTGCTAAAACGGGCAAATACTAAACCAGACTCATTGGCGAGCTGTAAAGGTTGGTTTCTTTGTGACATCCTGGATTCTCTATAAGCAAAAGTCTGGTGTTTCGGAAATGTTATACCGTTCACTAAAACTCTCGATTTCCTCTTTTAACATAGCTGGCTCAATCTCTGCAAGCAGCCGCATAACGTCATGGAGTGTTAAGATGCCTCGTATCTTCTTACTCCTCATCCGCACGAGTTCGTAAATCAGTTGAACAGAAATAGTTGTTGTATACGATTCGCCGCTTCTATCAAGATTTAATGCTCTAGCAGCATCATTTATCGCAGTGCAAAATAGGAGATCAGGGGAAATCCCTTCAGCGGGGTTTTCGATTTTGATATTTACCTTATCTGCGCAAAGCTCAATTTTTGTTTCTCCGGCTCTGCTTTGTTTGAGAAACGGTTCCGTTTTACCTAGACCTAAATATTCCGTTCTTTTAAGACGCTGCCTGCGGCAGCTCTCCTTAAACATATTGTTACGACAATCTATGATGGCGGCATTCGCAATCTGGTCAGTCAGGCATGGGTAAAAACCTATTAGGATCCAATCGACCTCGCAAGATGCCTTGAAAAGGAGATCGTAAATTTCCGCATAAAGTGGGCATTGTCCACTGTCGAGGCGGGCCACTCTTGTTCCATCGTGCATGAATAATCCCTGAAAATCTGAATGAATTTCAATTAAATAGCCCAATTCAATGCGTCCATCATCACCGCTAAGTTCAGTAAGGTGATTGCGGTATTTAGGTAATTTGCGAGCATGACCTGTTTTTCCACCAAACAATCGGGCATCTAGAGAGCGCGTCAGATCGTCACAGTATGCACAGCTTTGATGATATTTTGCCAACGAGACATAGTATGCGGCTAAACTCGCCATTTCCTCCGACGATACGCTGTCGACTTTAAGCCTTGGCACCAGCTTTTCATAGTCAGCCTTCATCGCCGATGTGAGCTCAGCAGATTTTGATTGAGCGTTTCGACCATGTTTGATGTTATGGTCGATTCTAAAATGTTCCAAACCAACAATGGATCCATTTTCGCGGGTAATAACAATATCAGGGCACTCGCTGCCTGCGTTAATAGATCCACCCACCTTCAAGGCAGCTTTCTTCTTGTAACCACCCGAGACCATCGACAGCTTAAGAACATCATTGAACACTTGCTCTTCGTGCGCGTTCTGGTCGCTTTTGTTCTTGCTCATGCCGGATCCTCCGCCCTTATAAGTGAAACATAATTCAACTCGCGCCTTTTAACGTTGTCGATAGACGCTCACTGAAAGGTAAGCAATTCAGCAATGTCATCAAGGGAGCCAAGTCTCAAATCCTGATAGGGAATGTAGCCGTTGAACACATTGTGCGTCACACCATCCCAGTCCTCCTGTTCAAAGTCGATATCGCAGTCGTGGCCAGTGACGATTCGAAACTCATGTTGATATTCATATGCACGATTCTTGTGAAAAGGACTTTCACCGGCTGCCTGCTTAAACTTAGATAGTGCTACATCAGGCTCAAATATGTCTCCGTCATAAGAAACCAGCCCGAAATTGATACCTTCAGGTTCCGCCTCCTGAAAGCGAAGCAAAAATTCGACAGGGTCTTTAATCAGAACAGCAGCGCCTCTATTTGAAAATTCATCTTTAATGCGCCGCCCATCCTTACTCTGTAGGAAGAATTGATAATTCGAATCTTCAAGTGCCGTCATGCAGTAAATTGCACGACTTGAACCAACAGACATAAAACTTGTAAGGAGACCCTCGTAGGCATCAGACCTTCCATCTCCCGCCTCTTTTGATCTAAATTCATCAATCGCCTGCAGGTAGGGGATTCCCTGGATAAGTTGTTCCGCATAAACTCTCTGCGTAACAAATTTGATTAATGACCCAACACGCCACTGCTCAAGTGCGCCGGCAATTTCCGATTTAGAGATTCGCCGAACCATACAATCATCTCCTTGCTGCTATTCTTCACTTCTTATCAGAACTAATCCAGTGAGCTTAAACGATGGTGTATATCTATCAACGTTCTCCTCATGCATTGTCAGATGACGCCGATTCGACGACGAAAGATGACTTGATCTAACCAGCCCCATAAGCTCACCAATTATTCCGCTAGAGTCGTACAAGCTCATAATGAAATGACTCTGATAAAAGCAAGTGTCTTATGCGTAGAATTGCTCAATAAGTGGAGTCGTGAGATTACTGGATTTTGTAGAAGACTTCTTGTGAAGAGGAACACGTTGGCTGAATTAATATGCTCGGTTATCTCTTTAGCATTGGCGTTTGCCGTCGCCGTTGTACAGTATTGCCAGAGCAAGCGCATGGAGGAATTCGAGCGTCGTCAGGACGAGAGGGATGAGCGTAGGCACGCCGAAGGGAATAAGGCACGAGCGATTGAATTCATCTCGAAGCATTACGCCGACAGAGGCCTGATTCCGCTATGCGCCGTTGCCGCCATGCACAATGATCTTTTCCATTATTCACGTAAGATGTATTGGGAATTCTGCTGCCTTGTGCCGGAGGTGCAGAATCTGATTCTTAAATACTGCAATCTTGACTTGCGGGTCAGGGGAGAGGACGACCTGTTCGTCCGTTGCATCGCCGCAGTCGAAGCCGCCCTCCGTGACCGCTTTCCAGAAGATGAACCTGTTCTTTATGATGATGGGAAATACGTGCTTCGCAGTCTGGAAAGGTATGCGGGGGAGAGACTGCCAGCACCTCGGGTTGGCCTTCTTCCTGAGTGCTTGGACTCTTCCTTCCTGCCCCCTGATAGCTGTACCCCGGGGTACGATTACCTTATCCGTAAGGTACTTTCCGAGGCCTTCGAATCGAGGGATGCTTCCTTCGCCCCCATTTCCTATCTAAAAAATGAATATCAATTCGAATCGAGCTCCGAGATTGAGGCCTGCCGATTCGCGTCGACCATTGCATTCTACGCGGCGACCTACGGCTCTGGTGACGAGGCCAACGATAAGGACTACGGGTGCCCCGGCGGTTTCGATGGCGAGAGAATCGAGACCATGGAAGACCTATTTCTTCTTACTGTCTTCCAGATATATACCAAGCTTCTGCTTCCGAACGAAGGGTAAGAAATAACACGAGGCATTCGTTATTTGACTCTGCCTAATTCTGCCAAATTCATTTTCGATACCTCACTCATTTCCTTCATTACTTGGGCATACTTAAATCAGAAATTGGTCGTAGGGCGCGACCAACGAAATCAAAAGAAAGCCCACTGAGAAGATGTCTGCAATCTCTTTGGGTTGGAGGCATTTTCTTTTTCGGAGAGTCTGCATGAATTCTAAAAATGTCTTTTTGACAAACTCGTTCTACAAAGAACATCCAAACCATCTAGTCTGCTCTTTATACTCGGATATAAACACTAAGGAGGTAGACGTGTTTTGGAGCTATGTTCAGCTTGATGACGGCACTCAGTTTGCCTACTCAGAGACAAGAGATGACGGGACCGTTCGCGTAGCCGTCGAGCGTCCGGTTGACCTTGGCTTTGACCATGCAGAATGCTTCTTGCCTGCGGTTAATTGGTTCAATGTCGAAGGATTTTCTATTGACGATCTGGATTTTTTGACCGAGTTCGTTAGATCAAACGCCCCATTTATCTTCGAGCTTGCAGAACGGCAAAAAGCCGGACCGGCGGTTTCGGCGCTGGCCCCCTGACGCCTACTGTTGAACGGCAAATAACCCATGATTACGCCTACCGACATATCCACCGCCGCCTCCCGCGTGCTTGCTCAATACGACGTCAGCGAAGCATATTTATTTGGCTCGTTTGCCCGAGGCGAGCAAACGCCCAATAGCGATATTGACTTGCGCCTAGTCTGCGGCAACGCCATGACGTTCGGCACGCTTTACGAACTCTCCCATGAGCTCGAGAGGGAACTTGGGCGAAAGGTTGAAATCGTCACCAACCCACCAGAGCACATGCGCCCAGCATTCCGCAAAAGCATCAAGCAGGAAGAGATACGCCTTTATGTCTCAACATAAACGAAACGATGAGCTTACGGATACAACCCTACAGCCCTGTCCTCCCAAAGAACCTAACGCCGAAAGCCTAGAGGCCATCCGCGAAGGGGATACGTTCTTTGCCAGTGGAGAACTAGGTCGTTTCGACAACTCCGCCGACCTTATCAATGCAGCTCTAAATGCCCCTGAAATGTGAGAAAACTCAATCACCAAAGAGACGGCCGTCTTGGAGGTGCCAGATCGGCGAGGTACGTACCTCGCCATTTTTGTCCTTCGACGGATAGCGGTACTATCCAGCCTTCTGGCATAGCCCGAGAGCCGACGAGCGCGACCGTGTGACTTCTGGGTTTGCCTTGCAGCTCTTCCCATTCATTTGTATGCTTGACTTTGATTTTGGTCGTAAGGCGCGACCAACGGAATCAAAAGAAAGCCTGCCGAGAAGACCTTGGTCGCAGAGCACGACCAACGCAATCAAAACAATGCTCGCGGAGAAGGCGCTTTCAATCGCATTGATTGGAGGCGCCTCTAATACCAAGAGATATCTACTCTGCCGGAGAGCCAGGAGCAAAGGTGGCGGTCGAACGCGCCTGATAACGGGTATCGCTCTAACGAAACCAGTACTACGCTTGGATCCAGGACCTCGTTTCCGGAAGCCGCACGACCAGTGGACTCGCCGAAGAGTTGCGCCGCGGTTGCATTGTGGGCGCGGGCGACCCGTCACCCGTATAGAATCAAACCATCCGCACGCCAGTTATTGAATGGATTGGACACCACATGGAAATCCCAGGCACCCTGTGCAGCAATGTGTACGACTTCGCGTTTTGCCCCGAGCCCTGCTACGACCGCTTGGCCGACCTCGCCGACCCCGAGGACTGGGGTCCCGGCAACCGCATCCTCAAAAACTACCTGTCGTTTTCGTTTAGCCGCGCAGTATTTTTGACCGAGCGCGACGTGGACCAGACCGCGCCGTCCAACCTGCCGCTGGTGTTCGACGACGACCGATGCCTGTTTAACACCGGCCTGTACACGCGCCGCTACGAGACCATCTACGGCCTGTTTGAGCCCAACACCAAGCCCGACGCGCGCCAGCGCTGGTTTTTGAAGGGCTTCTTTAAGGAGAGCGACCCCATGCTGGTCTCGTTTGAGTACCTGCCGTGCCGCGTGCGCTTTGCCGAGGACCCCTCCGAGCTTGTCTTTGACTACCGCCTTCCCATCCGCTCCAACATCGACCACATTCTGGGCGATGAGGAGAACCTGACGCGTATTCCCGCCAGTCTGATGGGGGAGGGTAACTCGTTGCTGCTGCGTCGCGCCTTTGAGGGCGCCGTCGTCGAAGCCGCCCGACGCGCCGCCGCCAATTACACGCTCGCTGTGCCACAGTTTTACGGAGGCCGAATCCAGCTGCTGCTGCCGCTGTGCCTAACCGGCGACAAGCCCGAGCTGGCGCTGACCATCCAGCGCGAGGATGGCTTCTATGCCGCGCGCACGTGCCTCACGCTCGACATGGCGTACAACAACGCGCGACTTATCTGCCGCCCCGAGACTTCGTGGATAAAGCGGTAAATGGTGGTTTAGCTGCGGTTTTGTTGGCTGACAGGGTTGAAACAGTGCTGCTTGCGCCCACGAATTTAAAATCGGGGGCAAAAAGTTCTTGGTAAACCACGCGCGGCTATGATAGTATCTCTTTTGCCAAAAGGCGACGGGCGATTGGCTCAGGGGTAGAGCATATCCTTCACACGGATGGGGTCACAAGTTCGAATCTTGTATCGCCCACCATCTAAAGTACAGGTCAGAGGTGTTAAGCCTCTGGCCTTTTTCTTTTTGACACCAAGGCTGACTCCAAAACGAATCGTAGTCGTATAAGGCGTCATTTTTTTCGCACCCTTTTTGCTGACGCCATTGCATGTTTTGTATAAAACGCATGCGTATTTTCATTGAATTCCCCATGTGATCCGCGCGCAAATGTGGAGACAGGGACCACATGCCCAAAGCTCCTTCCAGCGGTTTTCTATCACACGACGGTTTTTCGGCGGAACTCGGCATGCTTTTGTCAGCATCTGGTTTGCTTCCCGTACTTACCCGCATGATGCCCCGGTAGATAATCGGCCATGCCCGCAATCCGCACGGCCTACGGTCGAAACCAGGGGAGGCCACATGGACGAAATCGTCTGCGCAAACACCGCATTCCGCTACTGGCGCTGCCCACCGCAGGTGCATGACCTCTACCCGCGCCTACCCAGCTCCGATGACGGCTGGCGGGCCCTATCCCAAGCCCCTTTCGTAACCGATGTCCTCAAGACCCCGATTATCGCTGTTGCTTCGCCAGGTTGTTGTAATCACCACTCGGGATTGCGCTCCACTATTCGCTGGGAAGGGGCTTCGGATACCGGCACAACAACCGACACTCATTTAGGCTTTAGCGTCACCAATCCGCTTAACACGTTATTTACTATGACACGCTTTGTGTCCCAAATAGATCTCGTACTGGCTATGTACGAACTTTGCGGCTGGTTTTCTGTTTTCGAGCCGACCCCCGCTGTCGAAATGCAGTTAAAAATCGCGTTAAAGGAGAATCGCAATTCCAGCACGCAGGATCTGTTCGAACTTGGAGAAGGCGAAGACGAGATTCCTTGGAAACGAGTTTATGCCCGCACAACCGTAAAGGTCCCAGCAAATGAAGGTCAAACGAACAATCGCGAGGATGGAAGAGAGGTTACGAAACTCAAAGGTACATCGCTTTGGATGAGAAAGCCACTCATCGAACTGAGCGACTTGCATCGATTCGCCGAAAAGGTCAAAAGTCAAATGTGGGGAAAGCAGTTTTATGATGCCGCTCAGCAGGTTATCGGCATTGCTGCATCTCCACTCGAGGTCGCGGGGGTCCTGCTTCTAAGTCGTTCTCGACGTTTAGGTGGTTCAGGATTCAGATACGTATACCTCAACGATTTAACCCCTCTATCCGAGAAAGCCCAAAGTATCGCAGGTCAAAAGGTTTGCTACGGTGACATCGTGATTGTAAACCCAATCCTAATGAAGGCAGCAATTATCGAAATCCAAGGTGAGGTCATCCATGGGTCAGGCGCGGTACTTGACCAAGATGCGGAGCGCATGACTGCGCTCCAGAGCATGGGTTTCGATGTGTTCCTGGTAACCCACGATATGCTTAACGACAAAAAACAGCTAGACGCCATAGTCAAAAGCGTCTGCAGTCGTTTGGGGATTCGATATAAAGCCAAATCCGAGGCAATGAAGCGCGCCGAGACGCGACTGCGAGCAAATGTTCTGTGCAACTGTTGGGCGGATGGCGGCCCGTGGGGTGGAAGCGAAAACCGGCGAGCGGCGGAACCCGAGATGCCCTGGGCGCGCCCCGCGGGCCGGATCCGGCATCGCGGGTCCCTTGCCCTCGAGTCCGTGCCGCGCTCTCGTCCCAGCGGCGCCCGCGCCTCCGGAAAGTTTTTCCAAAATTGTCCTTGCATCGCCGTCCGAGTTCCCGTATAGTACTTCTTCGCACGGGGGCGTAGCTCAGCTGGGAGAGCGCTTGACTGGCAGTCAAGAGGTCAGGGGTTCGATCCCCCTCGTCTCCACCCGAGCATTGAATGAGGCTCCAACGCAAGTTGGGGCCTTTTTTCATATAGGAACACAAGGTCAAAGGCGGCACCATGATCCTCCTGGTCGACAAGATCGTGCGTTGAACGGGCGCCGCGTGCATGGTAGTATTTCACGACGTGGTGCAACGCTTCTCTACATGGAAGTCCTTCATTACCTTTGCAACCACAAATCACAAGGGCTCTTGGCGCAACGGTTAGCGCAGGGGACTCATAATCCCTGGGTTCTGGGTTCGAATCCCGGAGGGCCCACCAGATTTTTCAACAGGTCAGGCAATTTGTTTGGCCTGTTTTCTTTTTCATGGCAACATTTTCCTGCAGCAGTCTGTTTGCCCACTTCCGAACGCCTCGGGTCGGGCTCCCGGCATGGTCTCCGCCACGAAACCGGACCATCTACTACGTTTGACCCCGACCCCACGACCATGCCCGGTATATAGCGAAAACCGCAGGCCGTCTACCTGCGGTTTTATTTTTGTCCAAGGCCGCATGGTCGGGCGGTGCCGGCCGAACGTAGTAGATGGGCCGGTTTCGTGGCAAGAGCTCCCCGGGCGGCGACCGGGCTGGAGCCGCGAAGGCGTGCGGCGCTGCCGCCGCCCGTGAAAGTTTTTCCAAAATTGTCCTTGCATCGCCGTCCGAGTTCCCGTATAGTACTTCTTCGCACGGGGGCGTAGCTCAGCTGGGAGAGCGCTTGACTGGCAGTCAAGAGGTCAGGGGTTCGATCCCCCTCGTCTCCACCCGAGCATTGAATGAGGCTCCAACGCAAGTTGGGGCCTTTTTTCATATAGGAACACAAGGTCAAAGGCGGCACCATGATCCTCCTGGTCGACAAGATCGAAAAAAGCTTCGGCGCGCGCGTCCTCTTTAGTGGCGCGTCCTTCCAGATCAACCCCGGCGAGCGTTTTGCGCTCGTGGGACCCAACGGCGCCGGCAAAACCACCATGCTCAAGATCATCATGGGCATCGACAGCCCAGACGCCGGCCAGGTCCAGTACGCCAAGGACTGCCAGGTGGGCTACCTAGAGCAGGAAACCAACCTGGAGCAAAAGGACACCACCATTCTCGCCGAGGTCATGGCCGCCGCCAAGGAAATCCGCCGCATGGGAGAGCGCGCCAACGAGCTGCAGGCTCAGATCACCGAGCTCTCCGAACAGGGCAAAGACGTCGACGCACTCCTCAACGAGTACGGCATGGTCCAGGACCGCTTTGAACACCTGGGCGGCTACGAGCTCGAGAGCAACGCCCGCAAGATCCTGTCCGGCCTGGGATTTAAGGTCACCGACTTTGAGCGCCCGTGCTCCGAGTTCTCGGGCGGCTGGCAGATGCGCATCGCGCTCGCCAAGCTCTTCCTGCGCCACCCCGACCTGCTGCTTCTGGACGAGCCCACCAACCACCTGGATCTCGAAAGCGTCCAGTGGTTGCGCGGCTTTATCGCCAACTACGACGGCGCCGTGCTCATCGTCAGCCACGACCGCGCCTTCATGGACGCCTGCGTCGACCACGTCGCCGCGCTCGAAAACCGTCGCGTGACCACCTACAGCGGCAACTACAGCAGCTACCTCAAACAACGCGAGGACAACCTGGAGCAGATGCGCGCCAAGCGCGCCGCCCAGGAGCGCGACATCGCCCACATGCAGGTCTTCGTCGACAAGTTCCGCTATAAGCCCACCAAGGCCGCCCAGGCGCAGGAGCGCATCCGCAAGATCGAGCAGATCAAAAAGGAGCTCGTCATCCTGCCCGAGGGCCACAAGCACATCGACTTTAAGTTCCCTGACCCGCCGCGCTCCGGCGACATGGTCGTGGGGCTCGAGGGCGTCTCCAAGTCCTACGGCGAAAAGCACATCTACAGCGACATCGACCTCAAGCTCTACCGCGGCGAGCACGTGGCACTCGTCGGCCCCAACGGCGCCGGCAAGTCCACGCTCATGAAGATTATCGCCGGACTGGAGCCGCCCACCACCGGAACCCGGGACCTGGGAACCAACGTGGGCGTGGCCTATTACGCCCAGCACGCGCTCGAGGGCATGACCGAGTCCAATACCGTCCTGCAAGAGATCGACACCGTTACGCCCAAGTGGACCGTGCCGCAGCAGCGCAGCCTGCTGGGCGCCTTCCTGTTTAGCGACAACGATTCCATCGAGAAGCAGGTTCGCGTCCTCTCCGGTGGCGAAAAGGCGCGTCTGGCCCTGGCAAAGATGCTCGTAGCCCCCGAGGCACTCCTGTGCCTGGACGAGCCCACCAACCACCTAGACATCGACTCGGTGGACATGCTCGAGAATGCCCTGCAAAGCTTCCCCGGCACCATCGTGCTGATCAGCCACGACGAGCACCTGGTACGTGCCGTGGCCAATCGCGTAATCGACATCCGCGATGGTAACGTCACGGTCTACGACGGCGACTACGACTACTACCTCTACAAGCGCGAGGACCTCGCGGCCCGCGCCGCCGCCGAGGCGGCAGGGGAGAGTGCGCCGGCGGCGGGCAAGCCCGCCTGCGCCGCCCAGGCCAACACCCCCGTCGTAGCACCCAAGCCCGCCGAGGGCAAAAAGACCAAGGAGCAAAAGCGTGCCGAGGCTCAGGCCCGTGCCGCGCTCAACAAAAAGCTCAAGGGCGTGCGCAACCAGCTCAAGAAGATCGAGACGGAGCTCGATAAAAAGCGAGCCCGCTATGACGAGCTTATGGAATTGATGGCAAGCGAAGAGCTTTATGCCGATCAGGACAAGTTCAACGCCGCGCTGGGGGAATATAACGGCCTTAAGCAAGAGCTGCCCAAGCTCGAGGACGAATGGCTGGAGCTTTCCACCCAGATCGAAGAGGAGACCGCACGTGAACTCTCGTAAGGCCGCTGCCGTGGCGATGAGCATCATCGCCATCGCCTGTCGCATCTGCGGCATTTTTATGAGTGCGATGACCGTGCTGTTGTGCTTTAGCGGCCTCACCGCCAAGCTGCAGATCGTGGGCTTTGTCGTTGAGCTTTCGCGCGCGCTGCCGAACGCCATCGCCGGCTACGGCGTCATCACGTCGCCCTTTGGCGGTGTGTTCCGCCTGGATTATGCTATCGTCGCCGTCATTCTGTTTGTAATTGACTACCTGCTCACGCGCGCTTCGCGCCGCGTCCGCTAGGGGAGCGCCATGTCCAGCAGCTACATCATGAACCTGCTCGCCAGCGCCGTCGCCGTCATTGTGGGCATCGTCATCCACGAGAGCGCGCACGCCGCCGCGGCCTGGGCACTCGGCGATAAGACGGCCCGTTCGCGCGGTCGTGTCTCGCTCAACCCGTTCAACCATATCGACCCATTCGGTACCATTCTCCTGCCGCTGCTGATGCTCGCCGCCGGAGGCCCGGTGTTCGCCTTTGCCAAGCCGGTGCCTGTCTACCTCAACAACCTCAAGCACCCCAAGCGCGACGAGGTCCTGGTGAGCGTTGCCGGCCCCGCATCGAACATCGCGCTCGCCTGTCTTGCCGCGGTCCTCATGCGCCCAGCCTATGGCAGCCTCTACACCAGCATGTCCTTTGCCCTGGCGTCACAGATCATGAACTTCGGAGCCACCTTTATCGTGGTCAACCTGTCGCTCGCGTTCTTCAACCTCATCCCGATCCCGCCGCTCGATGGCTCATCGATCATCGTGCCCTTCCTCAAGGGCAAGGCGCTCAACAACTATTACCGTCTGCAGCAATACGCTATGCCCATCCTCATCCTGGTGCTGTACCTGCTGCCCATGTGGACCGGCATCGATGTAATCGACCGCTATTTCGACGTTACCGTGTATCCGCTCGCTGAGCAGCTGCTCAACTTCGCAATCGCCGGCATCTAAGGTAAACTTACAGGTCGACCGTGCAAAACGGTCGTAACATGCACTCAAACCGCGTCGCGAAGGCGCCGTCAAAGGAGGTCGAAGATGTCGTATCGCGTGTCGACGCAGGTCTACAGCGGACCGTTCGACCTGCTGCTGCAGCTGGTAACCCGCCAAAAAGTTGATATCGGCGCCATCTCGATCAGCGAGGTGGCCGAGCAATACCTGGCCGAGGCCGAGCGCATCGAGGCGCTGGACCTGGACGTGGCGAGCGACTTTTTGCTGGTCGCGGCAACCCTTTTGGATATCAAGGCCGCCTCTCTGGTGCCGCAGGAGGCCCCGCGCAAAGTCGATGACGACGATGACGAGTTCGACGAAGACCTCGAGGAGCTCAGCGCGCTCGACGGCGACGCCCTGCGCGAGGTCCTAATCCAGCGCCTGATTGCCTACAAGCAGTTTAAGGGCGCGGCGGCAGCCCTTGGTGCTCGCATGCAGGCCGAGAGCCGCATGCATCCGCGCGTGGCCGGCCCCGATCCCGAGTTCTTGGGGCTTATGCCCGACTACCTGGCCGGTATTACCCTGCGCGGTCTCGCCGTCATCTGCGCCGACCTGGACGGCAAGCGCCAGACCTTCCTACTGGAAGCCGAGCACGTGGCGCCGCATCGCGTACCGCTCGACCTGACCGTGGCCTCCGTCGACCGCTTTACCATGGCGCACCAAACTTGCACCTTCCGCGAGCTGCTGGACGGCGACGCCACGACCGAACAACTCGTCGTCACCTTCCTTGCCATGTTGGAGCTTGCCAAGCGCGGCTCGCTCACATTGAGCCAGGACAAGATCTTCGGAACCATCTGCATCAACCGAGTCGAGGGTGCCGAGGCCTATGTGCCCGGCGAGGGCCCCGAGCTCACCGAATAGGAGCCGTAACCATGTCAACCCTTTCCACGCTGGAGGCAAACAGCCTCAAAGGCGCCCTCGAGGCGCTGCTGCTGGTGTCGAGCGACCCCGTGAGCGCGCCCGCGCTGGCAGGTGCGCTGGATATCGCCCCCGGCGAGTGCGCGTCGCTGCTCGCCGAGCTCAAGGTTGAGTACGAGGAGGCCAACCGCGGCTTTCAGCTGCGCGAGGTCGCCGGCGGCTGGCGTCTGTTTACGCACCCCGCCTACCACGACGTGGTCGAGGCCTATGTGTTGAGCTGGGACACGCAAAAGCTATCGCAAGCGGCGCTCGAAACCCTGGCCGTCATCGCATACCACCAGCCAGTGACGCGCGAGGTGGTCAAGGGCATCCGCGGCGTCAATTCCGACGGCGTCATCGCGTCTCTCGTGGACAAGGGCCTGGTGCGCGAGCTCGGCCGCGACCCCCAGCGCGGTCAAGCCATCATCTACGGCACGACCAACGCCTTCTTGGAAAAGTTCGGCCTGCGTTCCACCCGCGACCTGCCCGATCTGGAGCAGTTTGCCCCCGACGAGCAGTCGCGCCAGTTTATCCGCGAGCGCCTGAGCGGCCGCAGTATTCAGTCCACGCTCGAGGAGCAGGCCGAGGACCTAGACGAAGAGCGCGAACTGCTCGATACCGATGTTGAAGATGTTGAGGCAGTCGAGGACTTGGAGACTCTGGTCGTCGACGTGACCTCGGAGGATTTGCATGACGAGGACTAGCGAAGTAGGGGAGACGCGCGCCATGGGCAACGCAGTACCCGTAACCGACGCCCAGCCCGTCTATCCGCACACCATGCGCCTGCAGCGCTTTTTGGCGCGTGCGGGCGTGGCGAGCCGCCGCGGCTCGGAGGACCTGATGACCGCCGGCCGCGTGACCGTCAACGGCCAGGTCGCGACCGAGCTGGGCACCAAGGTCGATGTCGACCGCGACCATATCGAGGTCGACGGCATGCCCGTCAAGCTCAACCAGGGCGCCGTGTACCTGATGCTTTACAAGCCGACCGGCTACCTCACCACCATGAGCGACCCGCAGGAGCGCCCTTGCGTGGCCGACCTGGTCCCCCGCGACCGCTTTCCGGGACTGTTCCCGGTGGGCCGCCTGGACCGCGACACCACGGGCCTTTTGCTCTTTACCACCGACGGCGACCTGTCACAGGACCTGCTGCACCCGAGTAAGCACGTCTACAAGACCTATCAGGCGCTCGTGGACGGCCACTTGACCGATCGCGACTTGGAACCGCTCCGCCGTGGCATCGAGCTCGACGACGGCCTATGCCAGCCGGCGATCTGCCGAATCATTAACGCGCGCGAGGCCGAGGCCGTAGCTCCCCAGGGCGTCAAGCCCGGCACCACCGCCGTGGAGGTCATCATCCGCGAGGGCCGCAAGAACCAGGTCAAGCGCATGCTGAGCAAGATTCACCATCCGGTAATCCGTCTGCATCGCTGCAACTTTGCCGGCCTGGAGCTCGAGGGCGTGGCCAAGGGCTCGTGGCGCGAGCTCACCGACCGCGAGGTACAGGTCCTCAAAAGCGGCGGCATCCCGCCCAAGCAGGCGAGCGCCAAGTGCAACGGCGGCAAGCCCCAAGACACGCCCGCCAGCCGCACGCGTCACCACGGCAGCCACGGCTCCGCACCCAAGCGCAACACCTACCGCGAGCGCTACACGGGCTAGGCAACCCGCCGCGCCCTAACGCCCGCGAACCATACCAGCACGTCAATCATCGAAAGGAAGCATTGCATGATCGTCGCCATCGACGGCCCCGCCGGTTCCGGCAAGTCCACCATCGCCAAGGAGATCGCCCGCCAGCTGGGCTTTAACAAGCTCGACACGGGCGCCATGTATCGCGCCGTCACCTTCGCCGCGCTCGACCGTGGCATCGATTTGGACGACGAGGCGGCAATCGACGCCCTCGCCGAGCAAATCGAGATCCGCTTTACCAACGGCACCGGCGAGGACACGCGCCTGACCATTGACGGCCAGGACGCTTCGGCCGCCATCCGCACCCCGCAGGTCGACGCCAACGTGTCCAAGGTCTCGGCCTATCCGGGCGTGCGCGCCGCCATGCTCATCCACCAGCGCCGCGCCGCCGAGGACCGCGATATCGTCGCCGAGGGTCGCGACATCGGTACCGTCGTGTTCCCTAACGCGCAGGTCAAGGTCTTCCTGACCGCCGACCCGCGTGAGCGCGCCCGCCGCCGCGTGCTGCAGCGTCACCAAAACGACGCCCAGCCACTCACGTCCGAGCAGCTCGAAGCCGAGGTCGACGAGACCCTCGACGCCCTTAAGCAGCGCGACAAGCTCGACAGCAGCCGCGAGGTCGCCCCGCTCGTGCCCGCCGAGGACGCCGTGCACGTCGACTCCACCGCCCACACCATCGACGAGGTCGTCTCGATAATCGAGGACCTCATTAACCAAAGGAGGTAGCCCATGCGCCTGTTTAAGCAGACGCCCGAGGACTATTACAACGCCCCCTACGCCGAGTTCCCGGCGCTCATCCGCGGCACTGTCGTCGTGGTTATGGCCATCCTTTGGGCCTTCTCCAAGCTCATGTGGCGCTGGAAGGTAGAGGACGCCGATCTTCTGTTTGAGCGCCAGGAAGGCCGCGGCAGCGTGGTCATCTGCAACCACACCTCGATGGCCGAGCTCCTGGCCGTGGAGACGGCGCTGTTCTTTGGGGGCCGCCGCATTCGCCCCATCTTTAAGTCCGAGTTCGCCAAGAGCAAGATTGTGCGCTGGGCCTTTAGCCGCGTTGGCGGCATCCCCGTCGAGCGTGGTACTGCCGACATGAAGTGCCTGCGCGCCGCCCAGCATGCGCTGCAGCGCGGCGAGGACGTCCTGATCTTCCCCGAGGGCACACGCATCCGCTCGCGCGAGATCAAGCCCGAGGTCCACGGCGGCTTTGCGCTCATCGCCCAGATGGGCAAGGCACCCGTCAACCCGCTCGCCATCTGCGGCTGGTCCGACATCACGCCCGCAGGCAAAAAGCTCATGCGTCCCAAGAAGTGCTGGATCCGCGCCGGCAAGGCCGTCTCGCTTTCCGACGCACCCGCCGGGCTTAAGCGCACGGAGCGCCTGGCCTGGTTTGAGTCCGAGGCCATGAACCGCGTCTACGCTATGCGAGACGAGCTGTGCGCCGAGCATCCGGGCAGGTTCTAGCCATGAGTGAAAACGTGACGAACACCGCCGCGGCTACGTCCGACCAGGCAACCGCGCCGACAATCGAAATCGCAGCCCACGCCGGCACCTGCTACGGCGTACAGCGTGCGCTCGATATGGCGCTGGCCGCCGCGCCGCAGGCAGGGGAGAGCACTCAGGTCCATACCTTGGGTCCGCTCATCCATAACCCCATCGTGGTACGCGAGCTCGCTGAGGCAGGCGTTGGCTTGGCCGAGAACCTGGACGACGCATCGTCGGGTACCGTGATCATCCGCGCCCACGGCGTGGTGCCACAGGTGATCGATACTGCCCGCAAGCGCGATCTCAACGTGGTCGACGCCACCTGCCCTTACGTCAAGAAGGTCCACGTGGCCGCCGAGCGGCTGGTGCGCGAGGGCTATCGCGTACTCGTCGTGGGTGAGCCGGGCCATCCCGAGGTCGAGGGCATTCTGGGTCACGCCGGCGATGATGCGCAGGTCGTGAGCTGTGCCGCCGACGCCAACGCCTTGTCGCTCAAGGGCAAGGTAGGTCTGGTTGTGCAGACCACCCAGACCGCGCAGAACCTCGCCGAGGTCGTGGCAGCTATCACCCCGCACGTGCAGGAGCTGCGTGTGATCAACACCATCTGCGCCGCCACGAGTGAGCGTCAACAGGCAGCAGCCACACTTGCCAACCGCTGCGACTGCATGGTCGTGGTGGGCGGCAAGAACTCGGGCAACACCCGCCGCCTGGCGCAGATTTGCGCAGACGCCTGCGAGCGCACGTATCACATCGAGGAAGCTTCCGAGCTCCAGGCCGCGTGGTTTACCGACGCTCACCACATCGGCATCACTGCCGGAGCCTCCACCCCACAAGAACACATCGAACGCGCCGTCACGCGCATCAAGGAGCTTTGCCGCTAACCATGGACCAGACCGTACCCGCATACGCCGCCGAGGTGGCCGATTACGGGCGCAGCCGCGACCCCGAGCCGGGTGAGGGCGCGCTCGTTAAAAACGTGCGTCCCGAGTCGCCCGCATGGGATGTGGGTATCGAGCCGGGCATGCGCGTGCTCACGGTCAACGGCGAGCAGCTCACCGACATGATCGTATGGCTTTGGGAGGCCGACGATGATACCGTCGACCTCGAGGTTTTCGACCCACGCGACAACACCGTCACCTCCGTCGAGCTCGACCGCTTCCCGGGCGAGGACTGGGGCCTGGAGTTCGACGGCCCCATCTTTGACGGCATGCGTACCTGTGTGAATGCCTGCGTGTTCTGCTTTATGACTATGCTGCCCAAGGGTGGCCGCTCCACGCTCTACATCCGCGACGATGACTATCGCCTGAGCTTTTTGCAGGGCAACTTTGTCACGCTCACGAACCTCACCGACGAGGACGTGCAAAACGTCATCCAGCGCAACATGAGCCCCATGAACGTGTCGGTCCATGCCGTGAGCCCCGACGTCCGCCGTCGTATGATGGGCCGCAACGCCCAGCGGGGCATGGACGTACTCGAGGCCATCATGGCCGCCGGCATCGAGATTCACGCGCAGATCGTGTTGTGCCCCGGCATGAACGACGGCGAGGAGCTGGAAAAGACCCTGCGCTTTTGCGAGGAGCACGAGCAAATCACAAGCCTGGGCATTGTGCCGCTCGGTTTTACCAAGCATCAGAACCGTTTTAGCTGGTCATACAGCGACAGGCCCGAGCTAGCGCGCGAGACCATTGCCATGATCCGTCCCTACCAGGACCGTGCCTTCGAGCGTTTTGGCCGCCACACCTTCCAGATGAGCGACGAGTTCTACCTGGACGCCGGCATCGATCCGCCCGAGGCGGACTTTTACGACGGCTATCCGCAGTACTACGACGGTATCGGCATGATCCGCTCATACCTAGACGAGACGGACGATGTGCTTGCCGCCGATACCGAGCGACTGGCCCGCGTCCGCGAGGCCATCGCCACTCGCAGCCAGCACCTGCTGTGCCTCTCGGGCGCCAGCGCACGCGACACGGTGGCCCGCTTTGTGGAGTCGCCCCGAGGACTCGCCGGCACTGTCACGGCCATCAAGAATCGCTACTTTGGCGGCAACGTGGACGTAACCGGCCTCATCGTCGCGTGTGACATACTGGAGCAGCTGCCGCAGGACCTCTCGGGGGTTATGCTCTTTGTGCCTAAGCTCATGTTCAACGCTGACGGCATGACGCTTGACGAGTATCATCGTGACGATTTACTCGCAAGCCTTACCAGTCGCGGCGCCGAGGTTCATGTGGTGTCGACCATGCCGCATGAGCTGCTCGATACCCTGGAGCACATCCTTGGCATTGTGCCTGCCGACTCTAACACTTCCACTGACCCTACCCATTAAAGGAGAGCAGATGAAACCTATCGTCGCCGTCGTCGGACGCCCCAACGTGGGCAAGTCCACGCTCGTTAACCGCCTGGCCCAGACCTCGGACGCCATCGTCCACGAGTCCCGCGGCGTCACGCGCGACCGCTCGTACCACACGGCCGATTGGAACGGCCGCGAGTTCACCATCGTCGACACGGGCGGCATCGAACCGCTCAAGAGCGATGACGTCTTCGCCACGTCCATTCGCGACCAGGCCCTCGCCGCCGCCGAGGAAGCCGCCGTCATCCTGTTTGTGGTCGACGGCCGCACCGGCGTCACCGAGGAGGACGAGTCGGTCGCTCGCATGCTCAAGCGCTGCGACAAGCCGGTCTTTCTGCTGGTGAACAAGCTCGACAACCCCGATCGCGAGAACGACAGCATCTGGGAGTTCTATTCGCTCGGCATCGGTGAGCCCACGCCGCTCTCGGCCCTGCATGGTCATGGCACGGGCGACCTGCTCGACGATATCGTGGCCCTGCTTCCGGAGGAAGAGGACGAGGTCGCCGATGAGTTCCCCGACGCGCTGAACGTCGCCATCATCGGCCGCCCCAACGCCGGTAAGTCCTCGCTGTTCAACCGCATTCTGGGCGCCGACCGCTCCATCGTGTCCAACATTGCCGGCACCACGCGCGACGCCATCGACACGGTCGTCGAGCGCAACGGCAAGCACTACCGCATGGTCGACACTGCGGGCATCCGCAAGAAGAGCACCGTGTACGAGAACATCGAGTACTACTCCATGGTCCGCGGCCTGCGCGCCATCGACCGCGCCGACGTGGCGCTGCTCGTCGTCGACGCCTCCGTGGGCGTCACCGAGCAGGACCAGAAGGTCATGGGCTTGGCCATCGAGCGCGGCTGCGCCATCGTGGTGCTGCTCAACAAGTGGGACCTGCTCGACGATGACCGCAAGCGCGAGGCCTGCATGGAGACCATCGACCGCCGTCTGGGCGTCATGGCTCCCTGGGCCCAGTACCTGCGCATCTCTGCCCTGACCGGCCGCAGCGTCGAGAAGATCTGGACGATGGTCGACGCCGCCGAGAAGACGCGCTCGCAAAAGATCAGCACCTCGCGCCTCAACACGTTCCTCACCGACCTGCGCGAGTTCGGTCATACCGTGGTGGACGGCAAGCGCCGCCTGCGCATGCACTACGTGACCCAGACGGGCGTCAACCCGCCGACGTTCACGTTCTTCGTCAACCACAGCGATCTGGTCAACGACACCTATCAGCGCTACATCGAGAACCGCATGCGCTCGACCTTCGACTTTGCCGGCACACCCATTCGACTCTTCTTTAGGAAGAAGGAGCAAAAGGATGCATAATCCAATTCTGCTGACCGCCATCTGCGCCGTGGTCTCGTTCTTTATCGGAGCGATTCCGTTTGGCCTGATCTTGGGCCGCGTGTTCAACCACACGGACATCCGCAAGGCGGGCTCCGGTAACATCGGCACCACCAACGCCCTGCGCGTAGCCGGCCCCAAGGTCGCGGCGCTCACGCTGCTGCTCGACTGCCTGAAGGGCGCCATCTGCGTTGTCATCGCCCGTCCGCTTATCGCCGATCTGGGCTATGGTTTTCCGCCGAGCATTATGGCTCCCGGTGCTGCCGGCGACTGGATGCTCGGCGTCATCTGCCTGGCAGCTGTGTGGGGCCATATCTTCTCGCCCTACCTCAATTTCCATGGCGGCAAGGGTATCGCGGTTGGTCTGGGCGTCATCCTCGCCTGGTACTGGCCCATTGGCCTGTCGCTGCTGGGCATGTTTATCGTGGCCGTCGCCATCACCAAGTTTGTGTCGGTGGGCTCGCTCGCCGCTGCCATCGGACTTCCCATCGCTGCCTGCGCAGTCTTTCCGTACAGCAGCCTGGGCCTCAAGTTTTGCATGGCGCTAATCGGCATCACCGTGGTGTGGGCCCATCGCGCGAACATCAAAAAGCTCATGACCGGTAAGGAGTCAAAGCTCTCGTTTACCAAGCGCGTCACCGAGCCCGACGATAAGTAGGAGAGAGTCATGAATGTTGCGCTGATTGGCTCCGGCTCCTGGGGAACCGCCGTCGCCGGCCTTGCCGCTGCGCGAGCCGAGCGCGTGACCATGTGGGCCCATAGCGAGCAGACGGCCGCCGGCATTAACGGTGAGCATCGCAACCCCCGCTATCTGGTGGACTACGTGCTGCCCTGCAACGTCTTCGCCACGACGGAGCTGATGCAGACACTCGACGGCGCCGAGGCCATCATCTTTGCCGTTCCTTCGACGCACCTTCGCAGCGTGTGCCACCAGACCGCGCCCTTTATCGCCGCCGATACCCCGGTGCTCTGCCTCACCAAGGGCATTGAGCCCGAGTCCGGCCTGCTCATGAGCGAGGTCATCGCCAGCGAGATCGGCAACGAAGCACGTGTCGCGGCGCTTTCGGGCCCCAACCATGCTGAGGAAATCTGCCGCGGCGGACTTTCTGCCGCCGTCATCGCCAGCAAAAATCCGCAGATAGGGGAGACCTTTAAGGACCTGCTCCTGTCCACGGCCTTCCGCATCTACCTCTCGCAAGACATGACCGGTGTCGAGGTTTGCGGCGCCATGAAAAATGTCATCGCCATCGTGTGCGGCATCTCCGCCGGCTCGGGCGCAGGCGACAACACGCTTGCCCTTATCATGACGCGCGGTCTGGCCGAGATCAGCCGTCTGGTGCACGCCCGCGGCGGTCAAGCTATGACCTGTATGGGACTTGCCGGCATGGGCGACCTCATTGCCACCTGCACCTCGGAGCATTCACGCAACCGCACCTTTGGCTACGAGTTTGCCCACGGCGTGTCGCTCGACGAGTATCAGGAGCGCACGCATATGGTGGTCGAGGGCGCCGTCGCGGCCCGCAGCGTCAGCGAACTTGCCCGTTCACTGGGCGTAGACATTCCGCTCACCTTTGCCGTGGAGCAAACGCTCTACAACGGTGTTACTTTGGATAGGGCGCTCGAGATTCTTACCGAACGCGTCCCTTCTCAAGAGTTCTACGGACTCACCGACTAGCGCAGAAAGGCTTCTACCATGGGTTCCATCAAAATCGCTCCGTCCGTCCTTTCGGCCGACATGGCCAACCTCAAGGGCGAGCTCGACAAAATCGCCGGCGCCGACTTTGTGCACTTCGACGTTATGGACGGTCACTTTACCGGCAACCTCACCTTTGGCGTTGACATCCTTAAGGCCGTCAAGCGCTCCACCGATGTGCCGGTCGACGCGCACCTGATGGTGTCGAACCCCGACGAGACGGTCGATTGGTACGCCGACGCCGGTGCCGACATGATCACCGTGCACTACGAGGCCTCCACGCACCTGCACCGCACGCTCACGCATCTGCAGCAGCGCGGCGTCAAGGCCGGTGTGGTGCTCAACCCCGCCACGCCCGTCTGCGTGCTCGATAGCATCATCGACATTGTTGACATGGTGCTGCTCATGAGCGTGAACCCCGGCTTTGGCGGCCAGAGCTTTATCCCCGGCACCATCGCTAAACTGCACGAGCTCAAGGCCATGTGTGAGCGCCACGGCGTGTCGCCCATGATCGAGGTCGACGGCGGCATCTCTTCCAAAAACATCGCCGAGGTCGTTAAGGCCGGTGCCGATGTTCTGGTGGCCGGCTCCGCCGTATTTAAGTCCGAAGATCCCGCTGCCGAGGTTGCGCTGCTGCAGAAGCTGGGCAACGAGGCCGCACAGGAGGCATAAACCCTTATGACCGCAGGTCAAAACCGCATACCCGTGAATCTTGACTATGCCGCCTCGACGCCCATGCGCGCCGAGGCGCTCCTTGCGCAGCGCGAGTACGACGACAGCGAGATTGCCGGCGTCAACCCCAACTCGCTGCACTCGCTTGGCCGCAAGGCCGCCGCACGCCTAGAAGTCGCTCGTCGCGAGATTGCCCGTAGCTTTGGCGCACGCGTTCGCCCGTCCGAGATCATCCTTACCAACGGCGGCACCGAGGCCAACCAGCTGGCGCTGCTCGGTCTTGCTGAGGGTGCTCGTCAGCGCGATCGCAAGCGCGATCGTGTAATCGTTTCGGCCATCGAGCACGATTCGATTCTGGACAACCTGCCGCTGCTGCGTGCCGCCGGCTTTACCGTCGACTTGGTGCAGCCCTGCCGCATGGGCTACATTGAGCCTGCCACGCTTGTCGAACTGCTCGGCAACGACGTGGCGCTCGTGAGCATCATGGTTGCCAACAACGAGACCGGCGTGGCGCAGCCCATCCGCGAGCTTGCCGCGGCCGCACATGCTGCCGGCGCCCTGTTTCATACCGATGCCATCCAAGGGTACTTGCATATTCCGCTCGATGTCACCGAGCTGGGCGTCGATGCTATGACCGTTGCCGCGCACAAGATCGGCGGCCCCGTGGCATCCGGCGCGCTCTACCTTAAGAGCCGCACGCCGCTGCGCCCGCGCATCTTTGGCGGCGGACAGGAGGCCGGTCGTCGTGCCGGCACGCAGGACCTGCGTACACAGCTTGCTTTTGCCGCTGCCGCTTCCGCGCTGTTGCCGAACGTGGCCCAGGAGCGCGCGACGCTGCAGGTCTTATCCGATAAGCTCTACGCCACGCTTACGGCTCATCCGCGTATTCATGCCACCATGGGCGACTACGCACAGGCCGATCGTCTGCCGGGCATGGTTTCCATCTACGTCGACGGCATGGACTCCGAGGAGCTCATCATCAAGCTAGACGCCGCCGGCTTTGAGGTATCGGCCGGTTCTGCCTGCTCGAGCGGCAGCATGGACCCGAGCCATGTTCTCAGCGCCATGGGTATTGGCCGCGAGCAGGCCCTGGGTGCACTGCGCATCTCCTTCGATGACCGTGTGAATCCGGGCGATCTGGACGAGTTTGCCCAGACGCTGCTCTCGATCGTGGGTGCCGCATGATCGTCGCCGAGCTTGAACGTGCGCTGCTGGCGCGCTACCCCAAGATGGACGCCGAGGGCTGGGATCATGTTGGGCTATCTGTGGGAGATCCCGCTGCTGAGATCACCGGTGTTGCCTGCGCGCTCGATGCGACCGAAGCTAATGTTCTCCGCGCCCAAGAAGCCGGTGCAAACGTGCTGCTGACGCATCATCCTGTCTATATCAAGGCGCCCGAGGCGTTTTGTCCAGCGGATACCACTCGCCCCCAGTGCAGCGCGGCACTCTATGAGGCGGCCCGTTGCGGCGTGAGCATCATATCGCTCCACACCAACCTGGACCGCTCGCACGAAGCCCGTGTCTGCCTGAGCGAGCTGCTGGGTGCCGCACCCGTGAGCTCACTGGAGCACGTGGACGACCCCGAGGCAACCGGCCTGGGCGCGCTTGCAACGCTCAACGACCCGTACACGCTGCGCGATCTTGCCACCCGTGCTGCCACGGCCTTCGGCAGCGACCCGCGTGTGTGGGGCGAAGCCGATCGCCCGTGCCGCACCGTCGCCATTTTGGGCGGCTCCCTGGGCGACTTTGGAGAGCTCACCATCGCCGCCGGTGCGGATGTTGTCGTGACGGGCGAGGCAGGCTATCACGTGGCGCAGGACCTTGCCTTGCGTGGGCTACCGGTGATCTTGCTCGGCCACGACCGCTCCGAGGAGCCGTTCGTTGATATATTGATGAACTCTGCAGTTGACGCCGGGGTCGACCCCCGTCATGCGATTAAAATACTGAACCCTTGCCAATGGTGGACTGTGACAAAAGGAGAGAACTTATGAGCGCCGGCGCTACGCTACTCAAGCTGCAACAGATCGATTTGGAGCTCGCCCGCAACAAGAGCGAACTTGCCAATATGCCGGAGCTCAAGGAGCTCGCTTCCAAGCGTAAGACCTACGTTAAGCTCAAAGCCGAGATGACCAAGCTCTACGCCCAGCGCAAGGACCTGGACATTGAGCTCGACGATCTCAACACCACCGAGATTCAAACCAACAACGCCATTGAGGCTGCCAAGAAGCGCCACGTCGACGGTTCCGACTACCGTGAGGTTCAGGACCTGGAGAATGAACTCGCAACCCTGGCCAAGCGTCTGGACAAGATTGAGCACACCCGCAAGGACGTCGTTGTCGCCCATAAGGAGGCGCTCGACCGCGAGGCCCGCGCACAGGCAATTATCGCCAAGTTCGAGGAGGGCGTGAAGGCCGATACCAAGGCCGCCCGCGCTAAGGCTGCCGACCTGCAGGCTCAGATTGACGCCGCCACTAAGGAACGCACCGCGCTTGCCGCCACGCTGCCGGCCGACGTGCTCACCGACTACGAGCGTCTGCTCAAGCAGTTCCGCGGCCTGGCCGTCGAGGCCATCCAGGGCAACATCCCCACAGTCTGCCACACCGCGCTGCAGGCATCGTCCATGAGCGACCTCAACCACGACGGTAGGTCAATTACGCACTGCCCGTACTGCCACCGCCTCCTGGTACTCCCGAGCAAGGAAGCTTAAACGATGACGGCATCCAACAATTCAATGCAACTTGAGGGAAAAACGATCCTGCTGGGCATTACCGGCGGGATCGCCGCCTATAAGTCGTGCAATATCGTGCGCCTGCTGCAAAAGCGCGGCGCGCGCGTCAAGGTCGTTATGAGCGAGCATGCCACGGAGTTCGTGGGGCCGCTTACCTTCCGCGCGCTCACCAACGAGCCCGTTGCCGTGGGCCTATTCGACGATCCCTCCGACCCCATCCACCACATTTCGCTGGCGCAGGAGCCCGATCTGGTGGTCGTGGCGCCCGCGACGGCCAATATCATCGCCAAGATGGCAAACGGTATCGCCGATGACCTCATCTCCACCACGCTGCTTGCGACGCCGCGACCCATCGTGATCGCACCCGCTATGAACAACGGCATGTGGAAGGCGCCGGCGACGCAGGCCAACATGGCCACGCTGCGCGAGCGTGGTGTCCATGTGGTGGGACCCGGCAGCGGCTACCTTGCCTGCGGCGACGTGGACACGGGACGCATGAACGAGCCCGAGGACATCGTCGAGGCCATCTGCGAGGTGCTGAACCCCGTCCCGCAATACCTTGCGGGCAAGCGAATCGTGATCACCGCCGGCCCCACGCACGAGCCGATCGACCCCGTACGCTTCATCGGAAACCGGTCGTCGGGCAAGATGGGCATCGCCCTGGCGGGGGAGGCCGCTCGCCGCGGTGCTGCGGTCACGCTTGTGCTGGGGCCGACATCGCTCGATGTTCCCCACGGCGTGGAGTGCGTGCGCGTGCAGACCGCCGAAGAGATGCTGCAGGCAGCGCTGAGCGCCTTTCAGACGGCTGATGCGGCCATTTGTGCGGCCGCTGTCGCCGACTACACCCCCGCGACCCCTGCCGACCATAAGCTCAAAAAGGCCAACGAGCGCCTGGATCGCATCGAACTGGTCGAGACGGTCGATATTTTGGCCGAGCTCTCGCGCCAAAAGGGAGAGCGGTGCGTGATCGGCTTTGCGGCCGAGACCGATAACGTCGTGGAGTACGCGCAGCGCAAGCTTGCGCGCAAGGGTTGCGATGCCATTATCGCCAACGATGTCTCGCGCGCCGATTCGGGCTTTGGAACCGATACCAACAAGGCCTGGATCGTGAGCAAAGCGGGCACGCAAGAACTTCCCGTGCTAACAAAACCCCAGCTCGCAGATACAATTTTGGACTTGCTTCAAAATATTTAAAAAAGTTCTTGCACAAGGGCAAAGTTTCGGGTTAATATACTTCCTGTTGCGAGCGAGAGCACAGCAACAAACAAAGGCTTCGGGACGTGGCGCAGCTTGGTAGCGCACTTGACTGGGGGTCAAGGGGTCGCTGGTTCGAATCCAGTCGTCCCGACCAGAAGTTTGCAGGTCAGGCACCTAGTGCCTGACCTTTTTTGTTTTAAGCAATTGCTTAATTTTGATTAAGCAACAGGACGCCAAAATCTAGCTGCGCGATATTCGCTTTTTGCGGTTACTTGCGTGTTTTGCACACGCTTGAGCCGATTTATTAACGCGATGTGAATCTACATACGCGTAGCTGGTATACAGCCGAGTACAGGCTGTATTTATCGCGGCGACTTACATAGGTATAGCGACTGTAACGAACAAGCGTGTCGCTGTATTTATTCCAGTAGTTCACTTGATCGGTGGACAAGTGGGCTGTTGCAACGAAACGCCAAGCAGGATGGGCTCTATACGAGGACGCCGCAGAGGTAATGGCGGGGGAGTGCGGCAGGCGCTCTGAGAGCCGCTGTATGACCCCATTTCTCCTCAACTCGATAACCTGTGCTATGAACCTCAAACCCCTTCGTTCTGCTGCTAAAAGAAAGGCCCGCGCAGGATAGCGCGGGCCTTTATCCATATGTCAGCTTATAGGACAAACTGTCTAGAAACACCAAGCGGGAAACACGAAGTCGGTTGCCGTGTAGCCGTGGTTGCTCCAGTCACCGTTGCTATGGACATAGCGGAAGTACTGGGAGCCATCCAGACATACGGAGCGAGTCCAGTGGCTAGAGCCGGACGAAGCCCCGGAAAATTTTTCCTGCGTCACGCCCTTGAAGGCGTAATACTCGTACTGGGAGCCGTCGGACTGGAGGTGCCCATTGGCCTGGAGGTTTCCGTAGACCTCGGTCGTCGAGAGCAGGAAGACCTTGTCGGTCGTGGCCGTCACGGTGCCGGGGTATGTGTCCAACTTGTTGTCGGTCATTTTCGTGACGGCTTTCGCCCTAGATTGGATCTCAGCCGGCAGGAGCGCCCAGAGGTCGCCGGAGTTGAGGCGGCCGCGCAGCTCGGACTGCTCCCATCCGCCGAAATTGTAATATGAGTCACTCATGCGCTGCTTGCCCATTGCGCCGTTGGTCGCCTCAAATGTGAGTCCCGCCTTGCCGGTGCCGTCCGCGAGGTCGTCGTGGTTGATGCCGACGATGCGGTACTCGAGCGTCTCGCCATTGGTCAACTTGACGGAGAATTTCGTCCCCGCATCCATCGCTGCCTTCGCCTTGGCGTATGCGAGAGAAGCCGTGCCATCCTTGGCGATGTCCTCGGCCACGGCCTTCTGCTCCTCGAGCGTCCAGTCCTTCGCGTCCTTGGCGACGGCCGCTTGGACGGTCGCGGAATCGGCCCCGGCGGAACCGCCGCCGGACGCTCCTCCGCTCTCGACGCCGCCGGTCGTCCCGTTGTTCACCGTGTTGCCGACCAGGTTGAACTGGTTGCGGATGGCACCGGCCACGCCGGGTCCCGCGAACACGATCACCAGGCCGATAACCGCGATGATCAGGACGTACTCGATGATTGACTGTCCTCGGAGAAGAGTACCTCTAGGAGATACCCCCCCCCGAAGGTTAATTGCCGCTGCATGCATATGCGGCTCCCTTCGCTCAGGGTTAACAGATACATCGCCGAGCGTAGGGCTATTCCAAGTATTTGCACTGGTCTTGCCGCAGCGGCAACGGAGCTCGTGGGGGAGTGCAGTAGACGCTCTGAGAGCCGCTGTAGGGCCCCATTTCCCCTCAATTCGATTACCTGCGCCACGTGCCTCAAACCGTTCGCTCGGTTGCCAAAAGAAAAGCCCGCGCAGAATCGTGCGGGCTTTTCACTAACCATGCTAGAAGACAGGCTAGAAACACCAAGCGGGGCAGACGCATAACGAATCCGATGCATACATGCTATACGAGGCGTGGCCGGAGCCACTCCAAACAGAGCTAAAGGTACTTCCACTGTTGATATAGACCGTACGCTCCCACCAAGAAACGCCGATGTTCAGGCAATCGTTGGTCGTCCCGCTGCCAGACACCTTGTCTTTAAAGGCCTCGTACTGGAAGCCCTCAGAGAAAGTCCATGGATAGTGAGTGCCCCAGCCATAGGATTGCGGCACGATCTCATAGCAGCTGAGCAGAAATAACCTATCGCTTGTTGCGGTGACATTCCTACCGGTGTAGTCACCATTGATGTTGTTTGTGAGCTTCGTCACAGGCTTCACTTTGGACTTGAACTCGGAGGGCATTAGATTCCAAATCTCGCCGGAATTCATTTTCCGGCGCAAGTCGGACTTCTCCCAGCCGCCTTCGTTCATTTTCGTTGCGTTCATTTGAGACCGAATGCCTGTTGATGTCGTAAGAAATGTCAGTCCAGCCTTACCAGACCCGTCCGCCAAGTCATCATGGTTGATCCCGATGATTCGGTACTTGAGCGTCTGTCCGTCGGTGAGCTTCATCGAGAACTTCGTCCCTGCATCCATTGCGGCCTTAGCTTTCGCGTAGGCGGGCGACGCCTCGCCCTTCGCGGCGATGTCCTCGACCACGGCCTTCTGCTCATCCAGCGTCCAGTCCTTCGCGTCCTTGGCGATAGCCGCCTGGACGGTCACGGAACCGGCCCCGGCGGAGCCTCCACCGGACGCGCCGCCGCCCTCTACGCCGCCGGCCGTCCCGCTGTTCACCGTGTTGCCGACCAGGTTGAACTGGTTACGGATGGCCCCGGCCACGCCGGGTCCCGCGAACACGATCACCAGGCCGATAATCGCGATGATCAGGACGTACTCGATGATTGACTGTCCTCGGAGGCGGGTACTCCTAGGAGATACCCCCCCCCCGAAGGTTAACTGCCGCTGCATGCATTTGCGACACTCCCTTCGCTCAGGGTTTGTAGATACATTGCCGAGCGTAGGGCTATTCCATAATTCTGCTCCGGTCTTGCCGCAGCGGCAACCGCACCGATGGTCAACAATCGTGATTACGCTATTATAGAACACGCGTTCGTTATTGATTCGAGAGGGGTGCCGTCGTGGGGGAGAGCGATAAGTCGATACGTTTGGTCACGGCCCTCGTCGAGTGCCGCCCCGACGGCGAGTACGCCCCGTGGGGCATCAAATGGTACGACGGCACCGTCTACCCGTTCGACCGCATCGAGTCCTACAGCTCCCGTTCGTGGGCGCTCGGCAGGAACAAGCGGTCCGAGTCCTGGCGCGTGATCGTCGGGGACGGTACGTGCCGCGACATCTGCCATTACCAAAACAGCTGGTATGTCGTTCACGACCCAGACGATGACACCCCAGCGGCAAGCGCACCGCAAAAATAGCCAAAACGCCCATTCGAAACCAAACGCCCAGGTAAACGGCTTAACACAATCGCGAATACGACCCCAAAAAGACCTACTTGGATACCCGCTAGGGGTACCTGTTTTCAGGCACCTTAAATCGCCTCTCGTTGCCTCGTTTTTTCGGCTACTCAGTAAAAAATAGGGGAGTACGCCAGTACTCCCCCTAAATCGTTTATATCCCGGTTGCTGCCTGCCAGTCTGCCCTCTCAAGCCTAGGCTTGAGCGCGGGGGGGGCTTAGGCCCCTAGTCTTGAACGTACTTGAGGTCAAGCTCTCCAGGCGCGTCCACGTACACCGCGCCGAACGTCAGGTTTACCAGCCGGGGCTGAGCTCCATAAGAGCAAAATCATTCTAGCGCTTACTATCAAGGATATCCGTCGTAGTGGCGGCTATCCGGCAAACGATCGTACTCTCGTGGTCCCGTTTCGAGTAATTCTTTGGCACGGTCAGGAGCATAGCGAACGGTTTCCGCTGTTCCGCTCATGTACATGGACGATGAATGAACTTCGATAGCAAACGCAATTTGGTTTTTGAAATATGGACGAATTCCTCGTCAGGAGGGTAAAATGGTGCCGACGGCAGCCCAAGTTGTAGAGAGCTGGGCAGAACCGTTGCTTAATGAAGTTGGGTCATCGTCTTAGCGACGGTGACCTTTCTTTTTGGGCTTCGAGCCCTGCTTGAGTGCCTTGGAAAGGCCGACAAGGGCCGTGAGGAGCGAGACCATGGCGGTCAGGAGCTTCACGAGCTCGGTGAAATCGGTCATGGGCATCACCTCCCATCAAATGGAGGGCTCTGCCCGGCACGAGGGCTGCCGACAGCAAGGACGATTCTATCAGAGCGGCTGACTCCCGCCCGATATTACCATCCCACCGCGCCTGTGCAAAAAAGAGGGCCGCCAAACAGCGACCCTCCAGCGAAAGTGCACGTTATTTTGGACAGTCATATTCTTTGAAAATAATGGCTGTTGTAGAATTACATATAAGAGTCACCCGGAAGGAGCGATCGATGAAAAGCAAACGATTTATCCTGAATGCACTTCTGGTAGTAGCAATATTGACGCTCTTGGTCTTCTCCTACTCATACATGAATCAGCCAAGATTTGGATATGCTTTATACGCTGTTTTTTCCGGCGAAACAACTTACAACACTTACAACACTATAGGCTTCATTGACGCAATCTTTTTCTATGTAGTCGGCCCCGTATCAAGCGAACTGATCGCTTTTGTTGTCAGCTACAACCTGAATCAACAAAGCCAAACTCACTCAGCGACTTCGGCCAAACAAGGAATCAATCTCTTCGTAATAATGATGATTCTGCAAATTGCGACCGTGTTGATTATCGCCCTGACCGCAACAAACGTTTTGAAGTATGAGTTCGGATTCATCGTGAGCTGTCTCATGGCAATTGCCGCGGGTATAGCGGTTTCGTATACGACACCGGCAAAGAAGTAGCTCAACTAACAGGGCCTATTTGGAATCCGAATCATCCATGGAGCCGTCGATGCCGGTTTTGGTGTTGTCGTCCGTATTGGAATCGTCATCCTTGGGGCTTATAGGACAAAATGTGTATATCTCATAATGTATACGTTGCACCATGAGAGAGGGGTCTGTCATGAGCTGGAAACCGAGAAAATGCGTTATCGCCGGTCTCGTGACAACCGGTCCCGGCGGCGGCTTGTTTGCAACCGCAATGACATCGTACCGACTTTTCACTTGCATGTTCTAAAAGGAAGTTGCCATGCTGTCGCAAAATCAATCGAGATACTTGAACACAATCGGCTTTGCCCTGCTTGCATTACTCTTTGCTAGCGACCTTTTGCTGAAACCGCCCAAGGAACTCGTTTCGCTTGCCATATCCTGCATTTCCGCCATTGACTTTACGGCGACCCTATTCGTCGGACTAAAGGAGAGGAAAAAAGGCGCAGTCGTTGCATCTGCCGTAGGCGTGATCACAGCCATTGCCTCATTCTTTATCTGACACATTGGTGATCTAGGGGCGATATCGTAGGAATACGACCGGGAGAGCCGGGACCAGATTGCCCGGGTTGCCCGGTCGGCTCGCGCGACGGCGCGGCGGTTCCACAGAAAGCTCTCCGGACTTCACGCCGTTTCTGATCGCATTGTAGACAGCCATCTCGTCTTCGCAGTCGGCGAGCACGCGGTGTGCGTCGTCGTTTTGGATGTCCAGTAAATCTCGAAGGTCCTCCATGCACCAGCGTCCGAGATCTGGCCATGCACGTTGCGCGAGCTGATAAGTGTCGATTGCGATGTTGTAGTTAAAGTCATGGCCAAAGCCGTCCCAGGCAGAACGGCTTTGTTTCCTTGATTATCAACTTCATCCGGACACTTCCCGCATTCATCCGTGTGTGTACGGATGAATGCGGGGTTCAATACCCCGGCGGCCTGATCGGCAGACCGCCGGGAACTCTCACTCCTCGATAAAAGCCGGCACTCGGTTAGTCCTGCGCATCTTGAAATCGCCAGTCTCGTGGGAGACGTAGAGAATGCCGTCCATCCCATCTCGCGATGCATATGAAAGGTGAACAGAACCGCAATCCGCTCCATCATTGTCGAGAAGATCGAACGAATTCGGGTCGCTCGTTGCGGCCAAACGACCACTCAGACAAGAGCCATCATCATTACAGATTTGCCATTCCATGTCTTCGCCTGCAAGAATCGCCATAGACGGCCTGGTCGCGCCATCGTTGACATACATCCCGTCTATGCCAAACCCATTTTCAGCGCCATCGATGAACGACTGCTCGGACCTATACCTCGCAAATGATGCACATAGCACCATTGCAAGACAAAGTGCAAAGCCAACAATCGCTATCTTTGCATAGCTCTTGCCTATCATGTCATTCACCTCGCTCGTATGTATCGAGGTATTCCTGCTTGAGCGTCTGCGAGGACGACTTGATCTTTTCCACGAGCGTGCCGGCTTCGATGAAGTAGAACGAGTTGGTAAGGTCTGCCAGGTCGTCGAGCAGGTGGCTTGAGATGAGCACGCTTCGTCCCCGCGCCACCTCGCTGCGCATCGCGTCGCAGGAGGTTTTCCGCTTACCCGGATCGAGGCCGTTCAGCGGTTCATCGAGGATAAGGTACGGGCAACCGGTCGATATCGCCATGGCAAGCTTTACCTGCTGCTTCATTCCTGTCGAGAGTTTACGGGTCGGCTTGTCGAGATATGAGGAGATTCCGAGGGAGCTGCAGAGCGAGTCGATGTCGGTGGCCGATTTCCACGCCTCCCTAACGAAAGCAAGGTGCTCGAGGGCTGATAGCGTGGGGTAAAGATCCGTGTCGCCTGAAGAGCTCAGGTAGACGAGTTCTGCAAATTCGGCTGATTGACGTTGGCTGATTCCGTCTGCCAACAGGCTTCCCGAGCGGATGCGGGTGGGAAATTGGCCCGACAGCGCTTCAAGAAGGGTGGTTTTCCCCGAGCCGTTGGGAGCGACGAGCCCCGCCGCCGTTCCCGGGCCCAAGGAAAGCGATCCGATCGAAAGTATCGTCGTGCTCCCGTATCCCACGCTCGCGTCCAGGAGCTCGAGCCCATGGTGCTTTTTAGCGGGTCCAGCCTGTTTGGGCGAACGTGCCGCAACGGCGCCGACCGCGAAAAGGACCGCGACGTATGCCAGGGCCACGGCAAGCATCGATGCGCCGCCCGAACCGGAGCCAATGAATTCTGTCGGGAAGCATCCTACGTAACCCGTTGCCTCGATAGGCGAGAACACGGCCAGCGGCAGGAGCTCGAGCGCGGCATTATGCCCCAGTGCCGAATCGGACAATAACGGGAATGCCGGGGCCGCGACAAGCAACGCGGAGGTAAGGGGGCCCGCGAGGACGCGCCTCGTTGCGGTCGATAGGACGGCGGAACAAACGGATATCAAGGTTCCACCCGCGAGCAGCGCGAGAAGTATGGTCGTGAAGACGTTTCCCGCGGTCGTGGTAGTGAGCGCGCCGTCATGGAAGAAGGCGATCGGGTACCCGATCTGCCCGAAGCCGTTTAGGGCCAAGGCGTAAATGCCCCCGGGCGCGAGGCCGGCGAGGAGCATCGCGGTCCCCGCGGCGATTATCGAAAACACGGTTTGGATAAGGCGCCGGAATTTGGGCACGGGCGCCTTTGCCGCCAGGGTCCCGGGCCTTGTGGCGCCGAGCACGAGTATCGACGAGAGAAGGAAGGGGATGAAGGGAAGGAAGGACGGCGCCTGGGCAATGGCGTAGGGCAGGAAGGAGAGGAATGGCAGGTCGTTTGCGGAGGCCGGGATATCCGTGATGCCGGAGCTGCTCAGAGCGCGGCAATACGCGAGCTCTGCGTCATTGGTCTCCTGGTCCCCCACGATGGACCCGGATTGGAAGCCTTCGCCCATGAGCGCGTAGTAGCTCTCGGCAGAATCGAGAAAGGCGGCGTCGGTTTGGACGGCGAGGGCGGCGTTCGCGTATCTTGCAAGCTCAGCGTCATCTTGCTGCTCTGGCGATAGGTCTGTGCCGCTGGCCTGGGGCGCGCGCGTATTGAATGCGTCGACAAAGCCCTGCATGCCCTGCTTCATAAAGAAGGGGCCGTAGATGGGTGAATTGAACGCAATGGGGACGGAGAAGGCTGCAGCGAGAACGAGCGTACAAATCCATACGGCCTTGTCTCTTAGGATTAGTTTGAGAAGAAGTCGACAGTACATTTAGAAGCACCTACATTCCTCAAAGCATCGTTAGATTAATGATGACAGACCGAATGAAGATACGTGCGACGGGGGCGAGGCGAATGGCTGAGCGGTATCGATATGCGGGTTTAACGGTATTATATTGACCACATAGATTATTAACTTGCTTGACTTGTAAACCTAATCGTCCTGTCATCATATTCAACTTCGAAAAAAGGGGAATGAGGGCATCCCGATGCATCGAGTATTACTGGAACCCTGGCGATACGCTGAATGATTTGTGACGAATAGTCATGTCCATCAAGAAGGCTCGACGCTTCGGGCAGCTCGTCAATCGATATATCAATTCTTGGAGACATGTATTCCTACCATTTTCAAAGAAACAACGGCGGTAATCGCTATCGCGATTGCGCCAATAATACCGAGCGCCATCTATTTATACTTGATTTAAGGCGGAGTGGAATGTGGGCGCGCAAGGAGATGCGGAATCGATGAGAGCCTCAAAAAAATTACTGCAGTGTTATCATCTTTCATCCTCTCTATTCTTCCATTTCTGATTCTATGGACGGCTTGGTCAGTCCTCCCTGATACAATTCCCGCTCATTGGAGTGGGGGTATGGTTGATCGATGGGGTAATAAGCTTGAATTGCTGGTTGTTCCGCTGTTTTCTCTGACTGGTTCTATTGCAATTTCTGTGTACCTTATTGTTTCCACGCGGCGAAGAGAGTTCGCGGATTTCTCTGTTCGAATGCGACGGGACTTTGTTGCGTGCTATATTTCTAGTCTTCTTTTATCGACAACCTGCTCAGTGATAATTGCCGTTTGGGTTCAGTTGATTCTTACGCAAAACACTGCGGTTGATGGGGGGCTTGGACTATCGATCCTGTATTCCCTTCCCGGGATATATGTGATCTTGTGCGCTTTGCCGCCTTTTTATGCGAGCGGCGAGAGCAAAAAGGCAGAGCGCCTGATAACAGTTCTTATTGGCGGCGCGGAGATTGTTCTTTGTGGAATAGTGCTTGAAGGTTCGGCTGCCTCTTATGCGATGATTGGACTGATGATTCTGTTCTGTGCGTTTGAGATTGTGTCACAGGTAAGGGATAGCCGGTCCTTATGAGTTGAATTACGCGCGTGCGGATATAAAGGGTGGCATGTTAAATTTGTTGAAAGCTCTGACATGCGCTGTCGACTTCATTAAAATCGATTGCCGATCAAGTCTTCCTATATATGCGAGCCCCAAGAAACTGCGCTGTGAACCTGAGTCCTCTATCGATCGGCCCGGTGCACCGGGCCGCTGTCCTCGAGCCGGCAACAGCTTGCCGGTCTCAAAACGTATGCCGTCCGGCACGACCGACGGCCGAGTCTTGCGCCCCGTTCGGGCAGCGCCAGAACCCCGTGCCGGAACCCATGCGGTCGATTGCAGGGGAATTCAGCCGAGGCCATCGAGGAGCCGACCTAGGGACGGCGCCCTCAGTCCTCGAAGGATTTCAACCGCCCCTTAAAGGCTCGGATTGATTTAACGGTTGATTCAATCCGGCAGAATATGCCGGGCATGGACCGGTTGACACAATGTAAGGTAAAAAGCAGATGCGGCCGTACGCCGGTGCGGGGTTCGGGTGATGTGATAGAAAGAAATATACGTATTACATCTAACCAAGAGGTGCGTCATGGCAACCGCCACCGCAGCCCTGAGAATCCCCGAGGACCTTGCGAACAGGTACGACCGCCTGGCGGAGTCGACGGGCCGCACGAAAAACTTCTACATGACGGAGGCGCTTGCCGCAGAGATAGGCAGGCTCGAATACGAGTACGGCCTCATGAATTATCCGGGAAGCGTTTGGTTGCGAGCCACGCCGCTGTGAGGGCCTGAGTCGTCAGGCCCCGCACAGGGGGACCGCGATGGTGGCCACCGCGCCGCCCGAGGGGCTGTTGGCGAGCG